>Ga0074199_1000182_pt1 | contig 124548 bp, 105 predicted proteins | sample EPASupsiteSAE347_FD_64528 | JGI IMG/M metagenome (GOLD analysis project Ga0074199, IMG submission 64528) | Bioremediated contaminated groundwater from EPA Superfund site, New Mexico - Sample SAE3-47 | ecosystem: Environmental > Aquatic > Deep subsurface > Groundwater > Contaminated ...
TGATTTGGGTTGCATGAAATCACCGGAAATTGAAGGATGAACTACAATTACTGGCGATTTTATCAAAGAATAATGCAAATATAAACTAATAATTACATGCTGTTATAATATTTCAGGGCCGACTAGTTATATTTAATTAAAACAAACTACACGTTTCTATCCGTATTGAACAGCACAATAAAAAGAAAACTTCGTATTTTCAGATATTTCACAAGACAGACAACACCTCAACAAACGTTTACAGACAAATGTATTTTCAAAACGGCTTGAATAGTTTGAAAAACATAAGAGCGACGTAGAAAAAATCAGATTGGCATTAATTCAGGCAAACAAAAAAGGCACCTACGATATTAACGTAAGTGCCTGTTTTTGTTATGGCAGGGGTGCCAGGATTCGAACCTAGGAATGCCGGAATCAAAATCCGGTGCCTTACCGCTTGGCGACACCCCTAAAAAAGAGAAAAGTTAAATAACAAATTATCAGCTATGAGTCAAGCCTTTCGTGCAGAAAAAACTGCAGCCGCCCCTGCTTCAATTGCCTTAACGTTGGCCGGAATCAGTCTATGGTTGCGTTCCGGCAGGGCATCCTTCAGCGCTTCCTGAAGTGATTCCAGCGCAAGTGCGCCAGTTGCAGCAGCATAGGCACCGCAGGCCACCATGTTCACCATCCGCACATCACCCAGCTGAATGGCGATCTGGTTCATCGGAATGGCGAGCAGTTCCCGCCCCTCCAGGGCAACTCCGGCAAGATCAACCAGAGAGCTGTTAACCAGACAGATACCGCCCTGCTTGACCTTTGCGGCGTATTTATCAAAGGAAAGCTGGTTCAGGATCACGGAGACAGAGGGCTCACCAACCACCGGCGAACCGGTCTCGCCATCGGCAAACACCACCGTACACATGGCTGCCCCGCCCCGTTTCTCTACGCCATAGGCCGGGAAAAAAGAGACATTTTTGCCTTCACGAATGGCCGCATAGGAAAGCAGGTTACCGGCTAGAAGGACCCCCTGGCCGCCATACCCTGCAAAAAAAACATCATAACGCATAGAAGTTACTCCAGTTACAGGTTTTCGTTGTTTTTAAACACACCCAGTGGGAAATAGGGGATCATTTCACTGCCCACCCGTTCATTGGCTGCCAGCGGATTCATGCCCCAGTTGGTGGGACAGGCTGCCAGCGCCTCAATAAAGGCAAACCCCTTCCCTTCCACCTGATACTGAAAGGCGTTTTTGATGATCTTCTTCGCCTGCAGCACATTCTTGGGACTGTTCAGGGCCACACGGGCCGAGTAGGCCACACCATCCAGATTGGAAAGCAGCTCTGCCATCTTGAACGGCTTGCCGTCATTGGCCACATCCCTGCCATTGGGTGAGGTTGAGGTTTTTTGCCCCGGCAGACTCGTAGGAGCCATCTGGCCGCCGGTCATGCCGTAGGTGGTGTTGTTGACAAAGATCACCGTTATCTTCTCACCACGGTTGGCAGCATGGATGATTTCAGAGGTACCGATGGCAGCCAGATCGCCGTCTCCCTGGTAGGTGAACACAATCCGGTCAGGACGGGCCCGCTTGACACCGGTGGCAACTGCCGGAGCACGGCCATGGGGCGATTCCACCACATCGATATTAAAATACCCATACAGGAACACCGAGCAGCCCACTGAGGCGCAGCCAATGGTCTTGTCGGCAATACCAAAACTGTCCATGGCCTCAGCAACCAGACGGTGGATTGAACCATGGTGACAGCCAGGGCAGAAATGGGTCTGAACATTTTTTAAACTAACCGGTTTGGAAAATACCTGCTTCATAGCGGTGCGTCCTTAACAGAATTTCTTGATCTGGGTAAACAGCTCTTCCGGGGTGGGCAATGAACCGGCCCCTGGCGGGCGGCCATAGAACTCCACCTCAGCATCCCGTGCAACAGACAGACGGACATCATCCACCATCTGGCCGGTGGAGAGTTCAATGGTCAGCCAACGCTTACAACGGGTCGAGAGATCCGCATAGGCCTTTTTCGGAAACGGGAACAGGGTGATCGGCCGCATCAGACCGACCTTGATCCCTTCTGCACGGGCCATTTCAACTGCGGTACGGGCAATGCGGGAGGTGCAGCCAAAGGCGGTTACGATCAACTCTGCATCATCAGTTGCAAACGCTTCCCAGCGGGCCTCTTTGTCTGCCAGTTCCTGATAACGGGCATGCATCTTCCAATGGAATTTCTCCATTTCTCCATCACCCAGATAGAGCGACTTGACCACATGCTGCTGACCACCGCCGGTGCCGCGCACTGCCCAGTCTTTGGCAGGCAGATCAACTTTAGGACGGGGATTGGGAACAATCGATTCCTTCATCTGTCCCAGCACAGAATCAGCCAGCACCATGGCCGGCATCCGGTATTGATCAGACAGGTCAAAGGCCAGCATGGTCAGGTCATACATCTCCTGGCCAGAGTTGGGAGCCAGCACAATAATGCGATAACCGCCATGACCGCCCCCTTTGGTGGCCTGATGGTAGTCAGCCTGGGATGCATCAATACCACCCAGTCCCGGACCGGAGCGCATGATATCAACAATCACGCCGGGCAGCTCAGAACCGGCCATGTAGGAGATCCCCTCCTGCTTGAGCGAAATACCAGGGCCGGAGGATGAGGTCATGGCCCGCACACCACAGGCTGAAGCGCCCAGCACCATGTTGATGGCGCCGATCTCGCTCTCCACCTGAATAAAGGTGCCACCTGTTTTAGGAAGTTCACGGGAAAGGTATTCAGGGATATCGCTCTGGGGGGTGATCGGGTAACCAAAATAACATTGCACCCCCGCCTCAATGGCAGCCATGGCAACCGCTTCATTACCTTTGACAAATTTTCGTTTCAGCGCAGTCATCTTAGTTATCGTCCTTAAACACAGTAATGGCGACATCCGGGCACATCTCAGCACAAAGACTGCAACCGGTACAGTTTTCAGGGTTATTGAATACTGCCAGCGTGTAGCCAAGCGCATTGGGCTGGCTGCTTAAACTCACCAGTTTTTTCGGGCAGGCGATGGTACACAAGCCACACCCTTTACAGCGGTCTTCTTCAATCACAATGTACGGCATACTCAATCACCTCAGACAAAGTCAGCAAACAAAGATTTTAAGTACCAGAAGGATATTAGCGCGGTCAAACTTTTTTTCAGACATATTGCAGCAGGTTAACAAGAAACCGCTTGATTTACCTATTGTATACTGTTAGAGGGAATCAGTAATTAAACAAGCACCTCAAATAATGGAGGAAACATGTCATCAATACTGGTTGAATTAACGGCTAATATTGTATCTTCACACGCTGCAACAGTTGAAATGAGTTCTGATGAACTGTTACAAGAGATTCAAAAAGTCTATGCAGCACTTAAAAATCTTGATGCTGATGGAGCCACTGCAGAAGAAACCGTTGTTAAAGAAGCTGCACCAGCTATCTCACCCAAAAAGTCAATTCAGAAAGATCAGATCATCTGTCTGATCTGTGGCAAAGGTGGTTTCAAGACCCTTTCCCGCCACCTGAAGCAGGCCCATGGCCTGAAGGCCAGTGAATACCGCAAACAGTTTGGCATTGCCAGCGGCACCCCTCTGGCTGCTAAAAACTATTCTGAAGCCCGGCGCCAGTCCGCTATTAACAACAACCTTGGTGAAAAGCTGGCAAAGGGTCGTGCAACCCGCATGGCCAATCTGGCCGCCAAGAAAGCGACACCGGAAAAGGCACCAAAGGCGGCACCTGCAAAAGCCCCCAAAGCCCCTGTTGCAAAAGCTCCGAAGGCTGCTCCGACAAAGGCCCCAAAGGCTGCTGCTCCCCGTGCAAAGAAGAAATAGCCTGTCTGCTCCATTGTAAAAAAGCCGCCGCTGAAAAGCAGGCGGCTTTTTTTATAGCCCAAGCAGCATCGCAAGGGTTCGTGACAACAGGGCAAACTCCTCAATAGTCAGGGTCTCACCACGACGTTTGCCATCAATGGAACAGGATAGCAGCACCTGTTCAAGCTGCTCCGGCTCTGCCAGAGCACCGCTCTTCAGGCAGTTCCAGAGTGTCTTGCGCCGCATGCCAAAGGCAGCTTTTACCAGCCGCTCAAACAGTGCCTGGTTACCCACCTCAACCCGTGCAGCAGCCAGCGGTGTCAGGCTGATCACCACAGAATCCACCTTGGGTGGCGGGAAAAAACAGCCCGGCGGCACCAAAAATTCCCGCTTCACCTCAAACCATTGACGGAACAGCACGGTAAGAATGCCATAATCGCTGCAGTCAGGCTGCGCTGCCAAACGTTCACCCACCTCTTTCTGCAGCATCACCACCAGCCGGGAAAAACGCTGACGTTCTTCAAGAAACCTGAACAGCACTGGGGTTGAAATATTGTACGGCAGGTTAGCCACCACCTTGTAGGTATGACTACCCAGCAGCTTTTCAAAATCAACCTTCAGGATATCATGTTCATGAATCACAACCTGCTGTTGTCCTGCAAACCGTTCACGTAACAGCGCAGCCAGGTCACGATCAAACTCCACCGCTACCAGATGCCCGGCTTGAGTAGCCAGCAGTTCCGTTAACGCCCCCCTGCCCGGCCCCACTTCAAGCACACAATCGGTTGGCTGCAGATGCGCTGCAGTAAGTATTTTTCTGATAATATTATGGTCACTTAGAAAGTTTTGCCCCAGGGCTTTGCGGGGACGGGGAAAGGACTGGTTCATGGCAGTTGCTCCCAGCGTGCCACCTGATCAAGGGGCCAGGTGGCGGTTGCATCCATGGCAAGGTTATCCTGGCACCCGGCTGAGAGATAGGCATCACCGGCCACCGCCAGCATGGCAGCATTGTCGCCGCACAATTTAGGTGGTGCCAGATGCAGTTCAACACCACGTTCATTGCCCATCTTCTGCAGACTGGCCCGCAGGCCGCTGTTACAGGCCACACCGCCCCCCACCACCAGACGGGTCAACCCCTCCTGCTGCAGGGCAGCCACGGTCTTTTTCACCAGCACCTCGCAGACTGCGGCCTGGAACGAGGCACAAAAGTCATGCAGCTCCTGCCCCTGTGGCAGGGCAAGCTGTTTTTTCAAGTGAGTCAGCACTGCGGTCTTAAGCCCGCTAAAGCTGAAGTTAAGGCTTCCATCATGCAGCAGCGGCCGGGGCAGCTTGACAGCCTGCGGATTCCCGCTCTGGGCCAGCCGGTCAATCAATGCACCACCGGGGTAAGCAAGCCCCAGCAGGGTGGCTGATTTATCAAACGCCTCACCCACCGCGTCATCAATGGTGCGCCCCAGAATACGATAACGGCCAATACCATCCACCCGATAGAGGTGAGTATGGCCGCCGGACACCACCAGCCCAAGGAATGGAAACGGTACCGGCTGTTCCAGAAAACCGGCCAGCAGATGGCCTTCAATATGATGTACCCCAACCAGCGGGATAGCACGAGCCAGAGCAAGTGCCTTGGCTGTTGAAACCCCAACCAGCAAAGCCCCCAGCAGACCGGGGCCACGGGTTACGGCAATCCCTTCAATCTCAGCCAGCGCAACACCGGCCTCGTCCAATGCCTGGCGGATCACCGGGGTGATCATCTCCAGATGCTTACGGGAGGCGATCTCAGGCACCACACCACCATACTCGGCATGGATCGCCACCTGGGACGACACTACGCTGGACAGGACCAAACGGCCGTCGCGAACTACTGCGGCGGCCGTTTCATCACAGGATGTTTCAATGGTAAGTATGAGCATCAGAGTAAGTTGGCTGCCAACTCAGCCAGCTCAGACCGTTCACCACGGGTCAGGGTGACGTGGGCGGAGATCCGCTCGTTCTTAAACCGCTCCACCAGGTAGGACAGACCGTTACTGGAGGAGTCCACATAGGGGTTATCAATCTGGTACGGGTCGCCGGTCAGGACAATCTTGGTCCCTTCCCCCGCCCGGGTCACAATGGTCTTGATCTCATGGGGGGTCAGGTTCTGGGCCTCATCCACAATCAGATACTGGTTTGGAATCGAACGACCACGAATGTAGGTCAATGGCTCAATATCAAGCAGGCCCATGGCCATCAACTCTTTGTAGCCTTTGTTACTGTGACGCTTGTCGGTCTCATGGCCGGAAATCAGCAGTTCAACGTTGTCAAAGATCGGCTGCATCCAGGGGGTCAGCTTTTCCTCAATATCACCGGGCAGAAAGCCCAGATCCTTGCCCATCGGGAAGACCGGCCGGGAAACCAGCAGTCGGTTGTAGACGTTCTCCTCTGCCACCTTTTGCAGGCCTGCTGCAATGGCCATCAGGGTTTTACCGGTACCGGCCTTACCCACCAGACTGACCAGCTTGACGTTGTCATCAACCAGGGCATCCAGGGCAAACTGCTGCTCACGGTTACGGGCATGGATGCTCCAGACCCCTTCTTTGGGCACCTTCCGTACCGGTACCACCTTGCCGGTGACAGCATCAAAACGGCTAAGCGCAGTATGGGATGGATTACTGGTGTCAATCAGGGTGGCATACTCATTGGGCAGCAGCCCTTCAGGAGCTTCCAGCCAGCCCTGACCATAGAAACGATCTATTGAATCAGGCCCCATATCAATTGTACGGGCACCGGCATACAGTTCCTGAATATCAACCTTGTCAGACTCATAATCCTCTGCAACCAGGCCGATGGCATCAGCCTTGATCCGCAGGTTGGTATCCTTGGTAACAAAGATAACGGTCTCATTGGGAAAACGCTCGTGGGTAACCTGGGCCACGGCCAGAATCCGGTTGTCGCCTTTATCATCCCGCAGATCCTTGGGCATCCGGTTCAGGGCCTGCTCTTCACACAGTTCCACCCGCAGCAGACCGCCACCAGGCAGACTGACGCCGCTGGAAAGCGATCCCTTTTCACGCAGCATATCCAGAACCCGTGAAATGGAACGGGCGTTCCGTCCGGTTTCATTCATATCTTTCTTGAAGCGGTCAATCTCTTCAATTACCGTAATCGGAATAATGATGGTGTTGTCTTCAAACTTGAACAGGGCCTGGGGATCATGGAGCAGTACGTTGGTGTCCAGCACAAAAAATTTCATGGATGACCTTTCTGGGTAATGGAGATCAGAGCATCACAGCACGTTTCAACATCAGCAAGGGTGTTAAACCAGCCCGGGCTTATGCGCAGGGTTCCGGTTGGATAACTTCCGATGGTACGGTGGGCACGGGGGGCACAGTGCAGACCTGCCCGAACCGCAATACCATACTCGCGATCAAGGTAAAAGGCCAAAATCGAGGGATCCCATCCCTCAATGGCCAGAGAGACCACGCCGGATCGCTGTTCAGGGTTTACCGGTCCAAACAGACTGCAACCAGCCATCCCTTCCAGTCGTTGCCGGGCATGTTCAGCCAATTTATGTTCATGCTGTCCAACCTTGGCAACACCGGTTTCAAGCAAGAAAGCCAGCCCAGCCCCCAAACCGGCAATGCCGGGCAGGTTATGGGTACCAGCCTCAAACCCTTCAGGAAAGCTATCAGGCTGATGGTCCTGATCTGAACTGCTGCCGGTTCCTCCGGCTATAATTGGTTTTAATGCCACTCCGGGAGCAACCGCCAGAAAGCCAGTACCTTGCGGACCCAGCAGACCCTTATGGCCGGGTGCTGCCAGTAGATCTATCCCCAGTGCCTGCATATCAAGTGGGATTGTTCCAGCAGACTGTGCTGCATCAAGCAGCATCAGGACACCGGCCTCTTTAGAAATACCGGCTATCTGCTGGATATCCTGAATCCCGCCGGTGACATTGGAAACATGGGCAACCGCAATCATCCTGGTGTTCCTGCGCAGCGCCTGCCTGATCTGCTCAGGATCAACCAGCCCCTGTGGATCAGCAGGCACAACGGTCAGCTCAACACCTGTTTTTTCAAGCATAAACAGCGGCCGCAAAAGGGAGTTATGCTCCATGGAGCTGGTAATAACATGATCCCCAGGCTGCAGGGTTCCCATGGTGGCCAGATTAAGGGCCATGGTGGCATTGCCGGTAAACAGTATGCGGGATGAATCTGCACAATTAACAAGTTGTGCAGCAGCCTCACGGGTATCCAACATCAGACGGGAGGCATCCAGTGCCCGGCCATAGCCGCCTCTGCCGGGTGATCCGCCAACCTGCTGCATCGCCTGCATGGCTGCCTGATAGACCTGCTCAGGCTTGGGAAAACTGGTGGCTGCATTATCAAGATAGATAGACATAGGTATGAAACGGATCAGGGAGCCGTAACCGGACGTTCCTTCAAAAAGGGAGCAAACTGGACCAATGCTGCATCATTTTTCCGCTCAGGATCAAGGATACCAGCCATGATTTGCTTCTCATCCGCACTGCCCCACCAGTTAAGAAGGGCGGCAAAAGGTTCACTGCCGCGGTTATGCAGATTACCCGCCTTGTTATCACTGAATACAGAGCCAACAACACTGCCCCGGGCATTTTCAAGCAGAATACCAACACCGCTATTTTGAATGAATGATGAACTGTTGATTCTGACCCGCACCCCCACCAGCTCAGCACCGCTTTCACGGTTCTGGGAGAAGCGGCAGAGAAAAAGCTGGCCATCGCCACCGGTTAACCTGAGCCCGCTCCGGTTCTCTACAAACTGGCTACTGGTCAGGCGGAAACGGCACTGGTCTGCCACAACACCTTCCTGAGAATTGTTCAGTACCTTGACACTGGATAACGTAAAAGACGAACGCAGAGCCTCCAGGCCCTGACGGTTCTCCTGCAGTGTGCTGTCACGCAGATCAAGTTCGCTGTCAGCAAGCCTGCCCCCCCTGTCACAGCGACTGATAATGCTGCCCTGTAAACCAGCTTCTGAATCATACAGGGCAATACCGGTCCGGGATTTAGAAACCATCACGCCACGTCCTGTGAAGCGTGAAAAATGGGCCTCAATGCCGGTCTGGGCTCCTTCAATACGGCAATAGTCAAAGCTGTTCTTTTTTTCACTGTTTAACAACACCACACCGCCCCAATCACCGGCAAGGGGCTGGTTCAAAGCAGGTGCAAGCAAAATCGGCTGCTGCAGCGTACCGTTGGCAACAATCCTTCCCTGCACCACCAGACGTGAAAGTTCTGCAGATCCTGGAGCAGAAGCAAACCAGATCCGGGTACCTGGATCAATCCGCAAGGTTGCCTGGGGTGCAACCACCAGCGCCCCTTTGATCAAGACCGTACCACGTAGCACCATATCTTCAGCAACGGTCTTGTTGACCAGCACGGTGGCAGCCTTTTCAATCAGAGTGCGGGCAGGTTTGGGCTGACTCGTTCCTGGAAGATCCGACTGATTTCTTATAGACAGTGGATCAGTATGTAGCGACGTCTCAGTAGGCAGCAGACGACGGTCAAGCGGCCCCTGATGATTTTTCTGCAGGTCTGTCTGCTCTGCCCCCTGCTGTAACGGCTTTGCTGCTGGTGGCGGTTGCTGAGGAACCGTCATGGAGACCGTTACGGTCTGCCCCTTCAAAGGAGCATCTTGAGCATGGAACAGTTGTTGGCAACCGGCCTGTGCCATGACCAGACAGCCAAGCAGCAGACAACGGACGATAAAAGCGGGGGAGAATCGAGTGTTTTTCACGAAGGATATCCTGATTAAGTTAATATTCAAATTACTGAATATACAGATAAAGTTCATAGCACAGTATCAAGAGAGAGTAAATTTTTAAAAAACTTCCTGTATTCAAAAACTTTGACGATCCTGCCAAACATATCTTAACATTTGCTGTTGACAGCACATACATGTTGTGGTTCTATCCACTCGCAAGCACAAAATGTTGTGATCAGTCAGTAACAGCCAGCACCACCTTTCATCAGCACTTCCCTGTACCATGTTATAAAACATATAGGAACCACCTGACAAGGAGAACACAACCATGTCCGCACAAGCGTCCGCTGCCGGTCAACCTGCGCTCACCCCCAACGCCCTTACTGTCCTTGAAAAACGCTACCTCAAACGGGATACCAGCGGAAAGCCGCTTGAGACCCCTTCTGATATGTTCCGCAGGGTTGCAGAGACCATTGCAGAGCCGGACAAGAAGTTTGACAAAAAGGCTGATGTCAAAAAGCTTGCCGACCGTTTTTACGATATGATTGTCAGCTTTGATTTTCTGCCCAACTCCCCCACCCTGATGAATGCAGGCCGTGAACTGGGGCAGCTTTCCGCCTGTTTTGTGCTTCCGGTGGGCGATTCCATTGAAGAGATCTTTGATGCGGTCAAGTTCACTGCCATGATCCACAAATCAGGCGGCGGCACCGGCTTCTCCTTCTCCCGTCTGCGTCCGGCAAATGATCTGGTCAAGACCACCACCGGTGTCTCCAGCGGCCCGATCTCCTTTATGCGGGTCTTTGATACCGCCACTGAAACCATCAAGCAGGGCGGCACCCGTCGTGGCGCCAACATGGGTATCCTGCGGGTTGATCACCCCAACATCATGGATTTCATCATGTGTAAGGCTGATCAGAAGCTGTTCAACAACTTCAACATCTCGGTCGGCCTGACCGAAAAGTTTATGGAAGCGGTTGAACAGGATGAAGAATACGACCTGCTTAACCCCCGCGATAAAACCAAGATGGGCTCCCTGAATGCCCGCAAGGTGTTCCAGCGGATCGTCAACCAGGCCTGGGAAAACGGCGAGCCGGGCATCATCTTCCTTGATCGTCTGAACCGTGACAACCCGACCCCCCATGTCGGCGAGATCGAATCAACCAACCCCTGTGGTGAGCAACCACTGCTGCCTTATGAATCCTGCAATCTGGGTTCCATAAACCTGGGACGTTTTGTCAGCGAAGGAGCTATTGACTGGAGCCGCCTTAAAGGGGTTATCCATGACGCGGTCCACTTCCTGGACAACGTAATCGAGGCCAACAAGTACCCGCTGCAGCAGATCCACGACATGACCCACTCAAACCGTAAGATCGGTCTGGGGGTCATGGGCTGGGCAGACATGCTGATCCTGCTGGGTGTACCGTACAATTCAGACGAAGCCGTTAAACTGGGTAAGAAGGTCATGCAGTTCATCAACGATGAAGGCCATGCCGCCTCACGTGATCTGGGCCAGAAGCGCGGTTCATTCCCCAACTTTATCGGTTCAACCTTTGATAAAAAAGGTGCTCTGCCGCAACGGAACGCCACGGTCACCACCATCGCCCCCACCGGCACCATCTCCATGATCGCCAACGCCTCTTCCGGTGTAGAGCCACTCTTTGCCATCTCCTATGTCAAGAACGTCATGGACGGCACCAAGCTGGTGGAGGTAAACCCCACCTTTGAACAACTGGCCAAAGAGCGTGGCTTCTATTCAGCAGAGCTGATGGAAAAAATTGCAGAACATGGCACCGTACATGGTCTGGACGAGGTTCCTGCTGACGTTCGTCGGGTCTTTGTTACCGCCCACGACATCACCCCGGAAGACCATATCCAGATGCAGGCCGCCTTCCAGTACCACACGGACAACGCCGTATCCAAGACCGTCAACTTCCCCAATACCGCCACCATTGAGGATGTTGAAAACGTCTACATGCTGGCCTACAAGACCGGCTGCAAAGGCGTTACCATCTACCGTGACGGCTCCCGCGACGAGCAGGTCCTGTCCACCACAAAAAAAGAAGAAAAAGCCGTTGTTTCGTCACTGGCAATGGAAGATGACAAACACGCCATCAAGCGTGAACGTCCCAAGGCCCTTAAAGGCTGGACCTACCAGATGCAAACCGGCTGCGGTCCGCTCTACATCACCGTCAACGAAGATAAGAACGGCCTGTTTGAACTGTTCACCACCATGGGTAAAGCCGGTGGTTGCGCGGCATCACAATCAGAGGCGATCGGACGGATGGTCTCCCTGGCATGGCGCAGCGGCATCCAGGCTCGCCAGGTTATCAAGCAACTGCTGGGCATCTCATGCCACTGCCCTTCCGGCTATGGCGAAAACCGGGTACTCTCCTGCGCCGACGCCGTGGCCAAGGCAATTCAGGCCCACATGCTTGAAAACGGCTACGACCTGAATGCAGAAGCAGCCCAGCATGAGCGTGGCGCCTGCCCTGAGTGCGGCGGCATAGTCGAGCACGAAGGCGGCTGCATGGTCTGCCATGTCTGCGGCTATTCAGAGTGTGCCTAACTAGGGATTGACAAGGCGGAGCACCTTTCGCTATAAAAGGTGCTCCATTGAGCGGGAATAACTCAGTGGTAGAGTGTCAGCTTCCCAAGCTGAAGGCCGCGGGTTCGAATCCCGTTTCCCGCTCCAAAAAAATCAAGGACTTATCCGGCAACTGGTTAAGTCCTTTTTCTTTTAGTTCCCTCGTGTAACCTCTCTTGCCCTTGCTACCCTCGCCGGTTACTTCCGGCTGTCTGTTCTTCGCTGGTTCATTTCTGGCGGGATTTATTGACAGTGGGGGGTACTCCCTACCGGGGGAGGGGCGAAACTTTTGGTAATCTCTCCATACTTCCATCTTTCTGTACCATCAGTATATAGAGAGTTTACAGCCCCGGCCTCTTTCCTGAGAATGTCCCCATTGGCGAAAAAACAGCTTAAAGGGTTATTCCTTCGCCGGACTGCTTAAAATTAATCCTGCTTGATTTAGCAATAATGACCACGTATAGTTGTTATCAGATCACAACCTTTTTTACTCTAAAGGCAGGTGTATGAAGCAAACACGGGAAACAGGACTCGACACTCTGCTGGATCTGCATGGGATTACCTACCGTCTGGATAAAGGCTACTGGGTCAAGTTTGAGGCCTATATGGTAACAGCTGCCAGTGAGCAGATACCCCACGGGGTTTCTTATTCTCTGACCCTGCATGACCGCAACAATACACGGGTTATCGGCTTTGATAATGCCCATGGCTACCCTCCCCCCAAAAGAAAGAAGTTCGGGGGACGCCGCTTGGCGTGGGATCACCAGCATCATCAGGAGAAGATTGTCCCGTATGAGTATGAATCAGCAGCACAGTTACTTGAAGATTTCTGGAATGAGGTTGAACTGTTTATTGATGGAGGCAACAAATGAAAAAAAGCATGAACGTCGGGATTATGTCGCGGGATGAGTTTAAGAAGCGGACTATCGCCATTGCCAAGGGGGAATACAAACCCCGTAAGGATGAGCCAAAGGTCTGGTTTGAGTCTCTGCAATCCTTTGCCCAAGTGCTGAGCGACGATAACCGGATGCTGCTGCACGTCATAGAAGAACAGAAGCCCAAATCCATCAGTGAACTGGGGACGTTAACCGGACGCAATAAGAGTAACCTTTCAAGAACACTGCATACTTTGGCTGGTTATGGTATTGTTGATCTGGTTAAAAAAAGTGCCCGTGAGTTAATACCCCAGGTCAAGGCTACCCACTTCAGGCTTGAAGTTGGGATATAGTTTATTGGAACTGTGTTTGAACCATTAAATGGTGGAAATAATGGAAGATTCAGAGAAAAAAGATATTAGCAGGATTATTGCAGAGGGTACCGAGATTGACGCAGCCCTCAAACAAGCGGTACAAAAGGCGGTATTACAGCACAAGCTGGCTGGAAACCCGATTGTGGTGATGCAAGACGGCAAAATGGTCTGGCTGAAACCGGAAGAGATTCAGGCTTAATCTTTCGTAAAACTTTCGCAGGTTGGGCTAATTTTGGTTGTTTTCAGATGCTGCCAAATGGACAACCCCCACAGAGGAGTTAAGGCAAAATATTTTGATTTTGTTAAGATAAATTTGACATCAACAGATTACAACCTTTTCAATAAACGCCATTCTAATCCCGTCTCCCTTCCCATTAAAAGACAATTGTATTAAGTTGTTAGGCTGAACTATCCCTTGACTGTACCCGGTACCGTACCCAAACGTTGCCGGGTTTTTCTTTTAGCACCGTGAGTCCAGAGGTTTCCTGGCGGCAACTGCATTACCCTGAATCCCCTTAATCCCTAACTTTTGCAATTCAGATAAATACGCCTCTTGTTCAAAAGTAAGTGCAAATACACGTATATCAAGGGTAGCTGCTATGGCAACGAGAGATTCCAGATAGAAGCTGCCAGCATCTGTATCAATCTTTTCCGAAAGGGTTGGTGACAGCTTAATATATTCGGGAAGCAGGCGACGCAAAGCAGCAACTCCGCCCGCTGACACCCCAAAATGGTCAATAGCCACACCAAATTCGGCATTACGAGCTGCTTGTGCAAACCACTCTGCTGGTTGCGGGAGATTGACAACATCCTCTTCACGCAGCTCGAAGATAATTTTTTTCCACTTTTTCATACGGACTGCCAGTTGGGGAAGATTTTCGACGAAATCAATCCTGGACCATGTTTCAGCACTAAGATTCATTACAACAACATCGTCTACATCCAGACAGGTATTTGCCATAATCTCCAGCACTACTCGGTCAACATCTGCCAGCAAACCTTGACGGGAAGCAACATCAATCCACTGGGCAGCCACTTTCTCTTCTCCATTTGGATCAACTAAAACAGTTAAAAGCTCTCTATGCAATACAGATCGGCTGCCATCAGCATCAACAAAAACTGTTGGCTGTGTGTAGAGTCGAACTCGTTTCAAATCAAGCGCATCGCGTATGAGTTGTCCCCACCCATACGCAGTAACCTCGTAACCGGCATCCCCCCTATCAACAGCCCCCTCAAAAAAACAGCCGGGCAAGTCATCCTTAACAGTCTGTTTCAGCGCCTGATCTGCAGCCGTCAGCCATTCCCCAAGATTCCGTTGGCGCCTTAATGCCCACCCTGCCACAATATGCAAAGGCTCAATAATGGTCGAGCAGCTAAGGCCGACTACGTTGTGAAACGCCATACAACGTTCTTTAATATGCTCCTCAGATTCCGCATCATGCATAATTACTGCAAATCCTGACGCACTTAAACGCGCTATTACCCCGTCAGAAAAACAACTCTTAATGGCTTGCCCTAGCAACAGGATAAGCTTGTTACCAGCTTCTTTCCCTGATGTCTGATTAACGTTTGCCAAATCATGGCATTCGATAATACCAAGCCATGACTTCTCTGAGATTCCCTCATGTACATAGCTGGCCAGACCTTTCCGATTTAACATGCCGGTCATTTGATCCGTAAGCGATTCTTTGAGAAATCGCTCAGCACGAGCCTCCTCATGACCAAGTAATGTCTGAACAGCGTCTACCAAGCTATTAAAACCTGCAACCAAACGTCTGAGCTCAATTGAACGGGGTTTTAGAAGTACTTTATGAAAGCGACGCCTAGCTACTTCCTGGGCAGCTTGTTCAAGACTATTAAGCGGGATCAGGATACTACGCAGCCAAAAACGCGCGCCGATCCCGGAGAGTGCCGCAATCAGCAACATCCACAGCAGCACCTGAAGAGAACTGTCCCAAAGCTGTTCATAGGCAAAGCGAGGCTCACTCATCACCTCTACAAAGCCAAGCTGTCTCCACCCTGACGACACCACAGCCTGCTTTGCAGGCGGCTTAAGATCAGCAATTTTTTTGAACCATTTTGGTATGTTTGTAGCGCCATCATTCTTCAATTGCCTCTCAAACAAAACTTTTCCGTCAGTACCTCGTACTACTATACTTCGATAGTAACCCCGATCAAAAAGAGGCATCACGGTAATTTCTGCAAGTTGCATATCACCTGTGTGGATAGCGACAGGCAATGCCAAAGCAAGAGAGGAAGCAGCATCCTGTGCGTGCGAAGCAAGTTGCCGTTCAACGAATACACGGGTGGACTGCCAATATCCACCGAAGAGGCCGGATAATGTCAGAATAAAGACCGCCGTCATAAATCGCATTAACTGACTGTATAACGTTGTGCCAGTATGTATCTCGCTATCGGTATTCATAGCTGTTTCTCCTTGGTTATCCGTGCCACAAGATCTCCCCATCGGCGGACAACAGAAACGGAATCAACTTTACGAGAACCTGAGGCCCCCTCTCGATACATATTTTCGTCATTGAAGCTATATACGGGCATCAGATCAGGTCTCTGGGAAACTGGCAGCAGTTTGTGATTGATATTGTCAAGTACAAGCGGCTCAGAATCGGGAGTCTTGTAGTACGCTAAAACCATATGGGTTCCCAAGCGTCCCCGTAATAGGGCTCTTACATAAACAAATCGTAGTTGAGAGGCAGAAACACCGTGAGCTCTCAACGTAAAGTACTTTGCAATCACATAATCTTCACAATCTCCGGCATTGACTGCAACCAACTCTGCTGGTGTGGCCCAGTAGTCCTCTACCCCCCATATATCTTGATCAGTACTATAAGGTATCCGGTTTGCCAGCGTATTTACACTCTCAAGAAGCTGTAAATCTTTTACTCCTACATGAATACGTTGTTCGTTACGTTGCCACTCTTTAAGACGAGTTGTTGCCATCAGGCCAAAGCGTTCTGACATAACGTGCATCACACGTTCAGACAGACCGATCAGACAACCATGAGCGGTCCACGCACCAGTGGCTATTCCCCCCAGAGCAACAAGATACAGTACCCGTCTGACTAAATTATGCGTGTGTGACTTCATGCTGCAGATTCAGCTCCGTTTGACAGGCAAACAGCACTGGAGTGAATCATATCCAGCATTGTCATTAGTAAACAGTGAACCAGAATGATCTGGCATCCACGCACTGGTTAAGGTTTCCGTCAGCATATTCATTTAGCAGCTCAGGAGATCCAAAACCCGTTTGTCTGACAGAACTGTTGTGCCAAGTGGCTTGTTCTCAATCAAGCCGCTAACGTTTTGCGCTTTTCCCTTTAACAGCAACTCCTGAACCTCCCCGGAAGGTAATGGTCGGCTGAATAAATAGCCCTGCATTTCATTGCAACCAAGACCTTGCAGTTTTTCCCTTTGGAAATCCGTCTCAATACCTTCTGCAACAAGGTGCAGGTTAAAGCCTTTAGCAATACCAATAATGGCTGGAATAATAGGTGAAATATGCGTTTGCTCCGTAAGATCACAGACAAATATCTTATCTATTTTGATGGCACTGACAGGGAACAGTCTTAGATAGTTCAAAGAAGAATACTGAGTTCCAAAGTCATCTATTGATATATGAACACCACTATTTCTTAACGTCTTCAGCGTGTCGAGGACCCATTCAGAGTCCTGAAGCAGAATATTTTCAGTAATCTCAACAACAAGCATATTGGGCAAAAGGTTATACCTGTTAAGTGGAGAGAGAACCCTTTCACAAATATCAGTACGCAAAAATTCGTTTGGGGACACATTGACCGACATTTTCAGGTTGCTGATACCCATTGAATGCCATGTCATCAACTGTCTGCAAGCCGTATCCAGCACCCAATCAGTTATTTGTTCAATCAGACCTGATTCTTCGGCGATTGGAATAAACTCGATTGGATTAATCAGTCCGTATTCCGGATGTCTCCATCTGATAAGTGCCTCAACACCGACTATGCTCATTTGGGCTGTGTTCACCTGTGGCTGAAAATGAAGCTCAAGCTCAGAATTATCGATAGCTTTACGCAGCTCATTTTCAAGTAAGATCCGATTTTTGAAACATGCATTCATTTCCGGGCTGAAAATTTTATAGCCGTTCTTCCCTTCTGACTTGACCCTGTACATGGCAATATCGGCATTTTTCAATAGCAAATCTACCGTTTCACCGTCTTTGGGATAGACCGCAATCCCTATGCTGGCTGTAGCACGAAACTCCCGCCCGGCAACAGGAAACGGGGTGTCAAAAACACTTTTTACCTTTTCTGCAATAATGTTTGCATCTTCAAGATAATGCAGTTCAGGCATAAGCACTGTAAACTCATCTCCGCCTTTACGTGCAACCGTATCCCCTGAACGCATGCATTTGCTCAAGCGGTTAGCGACAATTTTCAACAGATTATCGCCTTCAGCATGACCATAGGTGTCGTTAACCAGTTTAAACCTGTCAAGATCGATAAACATGACACCAACCATGACACCGCGCCTCTTTGAACTGGCAAGTGCTGTTTCAAGACGATCTTTAAACAGACGTTGGTTTGGCAGATGGGTTAACTGGTCATGGTAGGCTTGGAATGCAATGGTTTCCTCTGCAATTTTCCGCTCGGTGATATCACGGGCAACTCCGTAGGTACCCAAAAAACCATCGTGTTTCCGCGACTCAGCAGTTGTCAGGTCATCGTACATTCCCATTGCGCTCAACATCGCAACGATATGACGACTATCGACATTCAGGTAGCCAAGACGTTTACACTTAAGGCGCACTTCAAGATTCGTCGTATTCCTGGCGTCGGTTCTGCGCTCGTTAAAAGCATAATAGGCCTTGGCAACATCATCATCATGCACAATGGCTATATAGGGCTGCCCCATCAACTCTTCCCGCATATAACCAAGCATTGACTCAAAACGACCATTAACGAACGTAAAGCAGCCGTTTTGATCAAGTGTGTAGATAAGGTCTGGAGAGTTTTCCACCATGAAGCGATGGATCCGTTCTGACTGCTCAAGCCGGGAAGTCATTAATGCGTGACTTCTCTCAAGGCGCCTCATACTGAGTACCTGATCAACCTTGTGCTGGAGTTGTTCTGCTTCATACGGTTTACGGATAAAATCCGCTGCTCCGGCCCGCAAGGCACAAATAGCTGAATCAATACGCGTATCAGCACTTACAAAAATAACACCGACAGCCCCCCGGTGAATGGCAATCCATTCCATCACCTCAAGCCCTGACATATCAGGCAGATTAATATCCAACAACACCAGATCAATCTGACTGTCCTTCAGTTGCGTAATCGCATCAGTTCCGGTGGCCGACTCAAATATCTGCAGATTACGATCAGAAAGCAATGCTCGCAGACTGACACGCATGCCAAGCTCGTCATCCACAATCAGCACAGACTGTGGCTGCTGAACATAGGAGTGTTTCGCATCATGGTGCGGTTGAACGGGACTGGTCACTGTTGTTTCCTTCCGTGTATAGGCAATAGGATCGAAAAGAGCGTTCCCTGTCCCGGCTTGCTTTGACAGGTAATCCGGCCATCTAGACTTCCAACCAGCGCTGCCACAATTGACAGACCAACCCCTGAGCGCCCCGGGCGCCTATTGCTATCCAATGGTTTAAAAAGTCGGTCCATCACATCTGTAGAAATACCTGGTCCTGTATCACTCATCCTGACTTCAATGTAGCCAGAACCATCCTGCCCGACACAACTGCTGGTCGAAACAGATAAAACACCGCCTGTTTCCATGGCGTCAGAGGCATTATTCCAAATATTGAAAAAAATTTGTTTCAGGGGATCACGATCACAGGTTATGAGGGGCAGGCCTTCATCAAGCTCCAATTTCACATCAATGCCACGGCTTGAAAACAAGGTCTCTTCGTAAATGACCAGCAAACTCTGGATTACAAGATTAACGTCCAGGGATCGTGCAGGTACTTCAAGGTCATTAAAGCGGGCCTTTTTCTTTAAAAGTGTCGTTACTCGCTCTATTTCTTCCCTGAGCGCCTCCATCTCATGCTGAAAACAGCTATCTGCGGGTGACTTTTGAGCAATGACATTCAGATAATTTTTGATGGTAGCAAGCGGATTGCCAGCCTCGTGGGTGATTCTGGCAACATGATTTTCAAATGTGCTGATCAGTCTTTCCTGCCTTGTATCAATAAGATTCTGCTGGTTGCGCCAAGTAACAATTGCTGCCGCGATAACACGGGCTAACTCTCCAAACAGAGTAAGCTTTTTAAACAATCCTTCTGTATGGGCGGGCAATCCGCAGACCATCACACCAAATGTACTGCCAAGATTAACCAGGGGAAGATACTGAAGTCCGTCACTGCTCAGAATACGCGCTATCTGGAGATCAACCAAAGACTGATCCGGCCTGTCGGCATCTGAAAAAAATTCACAGCGTGGCGTTTTGTCAATAGCTACAGCTGCGACGCAACTGTGGGATGTATCAAGATGAATATCAAGATGTTGCAGTAGTGATGACTGGAAATCATTTTCGGCACTTACAAGTCTCGTTTTATCAGGTGAACTGAATAGGAAGACAACCGGCACCAGCCCCAGGAGTATCCGTATAGCCTCACGGATGCCAGACAATAGCTCCGCTTCACTCTCAACAGAAGCAAGATCATATTGAAATGATTGCATCAAGGCCATGTCCCGTACCTGATCCCCCAACAGGGAGATCACTTCGGGGATATCTTTTTTAACGCTTGCAGGCACCGTGCAGGGCTGATGCAGAGATGCCGCAATCGTTTCTTCAGTACAATCAATCCTTAATGATTCTGCCACAGCCAACACCTTGCCAAGGCACTGTTCATAGAGTGCTGCAGCCCGATTCCTGTCGATATCCAACAGTGTCCTGACAATAGCAAGTTCAGGTGCTGATACCGATTGGCCGGCTTTTAGTGGCGCGTTATGATAGCATATCTGATGGGCTGACCAGACAATCCTGCTAAGCCTGTCAGCGGATAGTATTTTTTCAGCATCAACATGGTGGAAGAGGATTGCGTCTGCAAGGAAGGTGGCAGGGATGTTCCACTGTTCCACCATCCAGGCACCTACTGCTGCATGATCAGTCTGTAAACGGTACTTTTCCAAAGAATACAGCGGCTGTTCATCACAACATAGCGCCATAAGACTTTCATACTGTTCTGCGACCGCATCAATCAACAGCAGCTGGCCGCTGTCATGGAGCAAACCGGCTAAATATGCCTCATCAGCATCTGGATACCATGTCTCTTCAGCAAGCAGACGACACATCTCGGCAACCAGCAGGGAATGCCCCCAAAAACCATTCAGATTGTAACGTGCCAGCGCATCGGTTTTATTAAAATGCTTTTTAACAATCAGGCATGCTGCCAGGATTTTGATTAGTCGCGCCCCCAGCAGTAACAGGCATTGAACGAGGCAAATGGATGGTGGTTTACCTTGCCGGACGGCAATTGCATTAGCCACTGTTAAAATTTGAGAGCTTAAGGCGGGGTCTTGCCCGGCAAGGGTGGCAAGATCGTCTACGTTGGTACAACCATCTTCAGCAAGTTCATGAAATCGCAACAGGATGTGCGGGTGAGACGCCAGATGCATCGGTTCAATGGTGTCACATATTTCCTTTGGCACTCTGAGCATCTGACATTCTCACTAAACTGCAATTTCAACTCAATAGAATGTTATATAGTTATCACCGACAAAGAAATGGGCACCCGTTATACTTCGGGTGCCCATTCAGATCATCCGTCTACTGTTACGCCGAATGGCAATCCAGGGTTTCTGACCGTCTTCTCAAGCCAAACAGACCGGCCAGGCCAGAAAACAGCAGCATGGCAGCGCCAGGCAACGGCACCGGATTTGTCGTAATATCCCCACTGGTCCCTTCACCACCCTGAAAATCATCAGGAACTGTTGAAACATTAAAAGCAAGATTCATTGCACCGGTAAATAATGTACCAACAGGATAGCCAAAGTAGCTTGCCAGTGCATAATTAGTTACTGTCAAATTTGAACTGCTGATTTTATACTGAGATGCTGAAGAACGGTCCAAAACTAACGGGCCGATGGTACCGGACAGCAGGGAAATACTTTTTTCTCCTGACTCTAACGTCCCATTGCCATTCAAGTCAAAGCTGCCGATAACGTTAAACGTACCATTGGATCCGTAGGTATACTTGTCTCCGTTTGAAGATGCATACGTGCCGGATGTAAATGAAAACAGCGCGTCACTGAACGGCAAGGCTGCCCCGGAATTTGCCGGAGTATTCACGCCAATAACATCACTTACCTTGATATTGTCACCTTGTACAGTTGAGTTGATCCCACCACTTGACCAAATGTGCGAATTACCTGACAGTGTGTAATCAACTGATGCTGCGCGTGCCTCACCGGCACAACATGCCATCAGGCAAACAGCCAATACTGCTGCCAAGCCCGGGGTGCCTCGTTGTATCTTTTTCGATGTTCCTCCCATAAGCCAGGTTCTCCTTTTCTGTCATACTTTGTACGGTGCATTTTTCTGATTAAACGGCAGACTCCCGGTATGGCGGTTCATGACCATACCGAGCAGCTTACCCGGCGGCAGCAACTCTATAGATCGTTTTACTTCTTCAATCGCAGTTGACCCCTCTCTGACGGTCAACACAATATGGTCAACCAAAGGTGCAAACGCGAGGGCATCGGCACCATCCAGAATGGCTGGCATATCAAAAATCACATAACGACTGGGATAGCGGGTACGCAGGTCTTCCACCAACTCCTTCATCCGCTGGGACCCCAACAGCTCGCTACTTTCATTCATATTTCTGCCACCGGAGACAACCGTCAACTTCTCAACCCCCGGCCAGACAATCAGTTCAGACATGGGACGGTCATTCAGCAGATAGTCAATCACACCACCTTTACTCTCATACCCCATATAGCGATGAACTGCCTGATTACGCAGATCACAATCCATCAACAAAACCGTCTGCTGGAATTCACGGGCAAGGGTAATCGACAGATTAATTGCCGTAACGGTCTTACCTTCACCGGGAACGGCGCTGGTAATCATAATGGTGTTACCGCCCCCCTCCCGCGTTTTCTGCAAAATTTGAGTACGCAGTATTCTATACGCATCAAGCTCCGGTGCTTGAGAATCAAGGGCAATGCAACGGTTTGCCTTCATAACTGCCGGGTCAAGCGTTACTGTTGGCGATATGGTGTATTGAGGTGAAAACCAGCCGATTTTTGAACGATCAGAAACAGCCGGTTCCTGAGATTCCGGGATGTCATTATCTGCCAATGGACTGCCCTGCGTACCACCCAATTTTTCGCTCAGCAGATCCACCCTATCCTTACCTGAAATCATATCCACTGTTATTCCTCTCACGGTCACTTACGGCTATAGTGCAAGACGACGCATCAGCTTTGCCCATACTATGTCAAGATCCATAATCAAAAAGTGAAACAGACCTATTCCAACTATAATGGCGACCAAAGCGCCACTCCCTGCCAACAGCCAGGTCCTGTTTTTGCCCCTTTGATCGTTCTCATTCCGTATCTCAGGGATAACAGCCAGCACCGGAAAACCCGTCAACTTCGACAATACGTCACTATCCCTGACAGCATGGTCACTAAACTCCCGAAGTGCGGCAAGACCTGCTCCAGCACCAACCCCCAGCACTAAACCAATCAGAATAATTGCTTTACGATTGGGGCTAACCGGTTTCTCCGGGAGACGGGCCGCATCTATCAGGGTAAACCGTTCGCCTTTCTGTCCTTTTTCAAGTCCATAGGCTACTTTTGACTCCATGAACTTGCGTGTCAAATCATCATATTTTATCTGCAGATTGTTCCTCTCCAACAGTAATCCCTTAACTCCTTCTTCAACACGGGGAGAGGCATCAATCCGCTTTCTAAAGGAATCTTTCCGAATTTTTAAGACCTCAATCTGACGTTTTATCCCGTCAATTTCAGCCTTAACCCCGGCAAGCTGTGCTGAAATCGTTATATAGGCCTGATTCTCGGCACGGGTATCCTTTGTAGCCCCCCCGGAAGCACGAATCTGCTTCTCCATTGCAGAAATTTCAGCCTTTAACTTGATAACATCCGGGTACTCTTCAGAGACTCTGGTTTGAAGATTCAGCAGCTTGGCACGCAGCTCATTCAGGCGGGCACGGTCTGACGACAGTTCCTCTCCAGGAATTCCAGCCAACTGGGTCTGCAGATACCCTTCCCGCTCTCGCAACGTCCGCATCTGGTCATTCAGCTGACTCAGGTCCCTATCTACGTTGTCAAGACCTTGAATATTCATCATTGACAATTCGGGCAACGAATCCAGATTCCGCTGCTTATAGGCTGAGATCTGGGTATCAATCGCTGCCAGCTTTTCCTGCACCAGCTTCATCTCATCCTGCATGAAACTTGAGGTGCCCAAAGTCTGCTGTTCCCGTACCCTGAGGTTTTCCTCCAGATAGAGGGTTGCCAGCACGTTTGCCACCTGCTGGACAACTGCAGGGTTTTTACCTTTGTAGGAAACAGAGAAAGCGATAGTTGCGGGCCTGGGCTGACCGCTGCGGGGATCTATGACATCAGCGCTGATCGTATCAAACTTGATGTCCTTTTTCCGCATCATGTCCACAATCTCTTCAATGGTTTTCTTCTGTTTCATATCTGCATACAAATTATATTTATTAATAATTTCAAGCAACTTAGGCGTACTCATAATCCGCTGATTAATGGATTGCAGTCGCTGGTCAGCATAGCCGGTCACTGTTGAAGCAACATAGTCTCTGGGTACTTCCTGATCCTCAATCAGAATCGTAGAGGAAGAGCGATAGATCCGTGGCAACAGAAACGCCACCAGCACCGCCACCAGTAGGATACCTAAGGCAGGCAGTATGATACTGAACTTACGTCGTGTAATAATAGCTTTCAGCTCGGCAACTGTTACAACGCCTTCCATGTTTCCCCCTACTTCTGTAACCTATCGTTCAAAAAGCGGATATTTCCAGGTAAACCCGACAAAAATGACATTTCTGTTCACCTCTGCACCGCTTTTACGATTCAGCAGCGCGGTATAGGAATATCTGGTATTCAAATTCATATCTTTGGTAAACTTGTATTCCAGGCCTGTTGATAGCTGCAGCGACTCCTGAGAATAATCACCTCCCTGAGATTGACTGAATGAAGCCTGATCCCATTGATAACTTGATGATCCCCGCAAACTCAGATCGGCAGTTGCCTGATAACTGATATCCCCCGAAACAATCGTTGTATTGGTAGGACCACTACGCCCGGCAGAAACCGTGACATCATGACTCACTTTCAGGTTCATCTGGGTCAGTTCTCCGGCACGACTCATCACCAGACTACCCACAAGCCCGTTCCCGTTGGAATGTGTAGTTACCTGCCGGACAACAGGCGGTATACCCATATCCGTTTCAGTAGCAGTGTATTCTGACTGGGTGTAACTGCCACCAAACAGAGCTGTCGCCGTCATAACCTCGGAAAACCGCCATGTACAACCTGCCGATGCCGACAGATTGCGTGTCCAGCCATCCCGATTGGTATAATGGGCTCCGTCAATCTCAACGATAGCCTGTGCCGGAGCCAGCCAGCGACTGATATCGTAATTCAATCGCAGACCGAGCGAATGCTGCGTTGTATCAATCAAAGTAGGATTATTGTATTCATCTCTGGTGTAGCCATAATTCAGATTGCACTTGGCAAGTTCGGTTACGGCGTATCCTGCGTCTGCAGCATAATTTTGACGACTTCGGCGGGTAGAGTTAAGTACAAGACCATTTTGCTCCAGTGCCTGATCAGGCTGGTTACTTACCCGATATGCCAGAGATCCGCCAAAATCAAATCGTGGTGTTGGTTTAAACCGGCCCTCACCACGATAGGAGTGGTTTATAGCGGTTGTCTGTCCTTGATGCTCGTCCAGATACAGATAAGCATCCATTCCAACATTCAAAAACAACCGCACGGTCTCCGTGTTGGACTCAAGGTCAAAGTCTGGAGAAAACACCGTCATGTAGGCACTGGTCGGAGACGAGGACGAAAAATGGATATTATCGTTGAACTCTTCTTTGACTGTCAGGCGTGGTGTTATAGTATTTTCTGCCGCCAACAACTCCAAAGGCGTCATCAGCAAGAGCAGTGTCAGCAGCAGATACTGCAACTTCTTACAGTCTGTTATCGGTATCGCCATGTTTACTTCCGACGCACCACCACCCTTAAGGGACCACAATGACGTCACCGCGTTGAAGTTCTATATTTTCAGAGAGCCGCTCACCATCAATCACGTCGGTATAGTGGAAAGGCAGAAAAATTGTCTTTCCGTCCACCTGCCGAAAGATCTTGACCCGGTCTTTGCTGGCAAAAGGATTAAAACCGCCAGCCATAGCCAACGCCTGCAGAACAGTAATCCGTGTATTTAAAACAAGCCTGCCAGGAGTATTTACGCGACCAATGACATACACCATCATGCTGTTGGACTGCTTGACTTCAACGGACAACACCAGGTCAGGTACGTAGCGAGTCAACCGTTGCGATAATTCCAGTTTCAGATCAGCAACTGTTTTCCCGCCAGCTGCAACCTCCCCGACCAGAGGGAAGTTGATCTTACCATCCGGCAATACCACCGTTGTTTTGGTTAGCGCCTCATCTTTCCAGACCGAAATATCAAGTAAATCGCCAGGTCCGATGATATAGTCACCAGCAGTTCTAAGCGGTGCAGCAGCATTCGGAGCTGAAACAGGAGCTGCTTCAGCTCCGAAGCAAGGAAACGCACCCAAAAAAACAGAGCAGGCCACCACTACCATCCACCAGCTACCAATCTTTCTGAACACTACGCAACTATGGCTCACGCAAAAAACCTCCTGAATTTTGCAACAGTAGCACCATGCTGTTACAGAACTGTCTCAACCTGATGAACTCTTAGTAAATCTTGCTATTTTGATCATTACAGCGTGTTCAGGGTTTTCTGGGCCAGATCCCGCCCCGTAAACGGCTGCTTCGATGACAGCGCTTTCTGCAAAGCCACTTTTGCTTCAGGGTTTTTGCCGCTTTTATGCAGCGCCATACCAAAATGGAAATTAATGATCTGACTTGCAGAAGCCTTGTCCCGCGCTTTACCCAGCAGCGTTAACGCCTGAGGCAGATCCCCCTGCCGGTACTTGATCCAGCCTGCGGTATCAAGTACGGTTGCCTCGTCCGGTTTTATCGCAAGTGCCTTCTCTGCAAGTTTTCCCGCCTCATCAAGGCCTGCTTTACCGCTGCCATCTGTTTCACTTATGATAAAAGCGAGGTTATTCATGGTCTGCCAGGAGTCAGGCCGTAATTCCAAAGCCTTCTTGAAACTTGAAATTGCCTTGTCGTAACTCCCCTGAGCATTATAAATCTGCCCCAATGACCGATAGGCAACATCATCAGCCGGATTGTTTTTGAGACGGGCTTCAGCCAGGCTGATTGCCTGAGGATACTGTTTCTGCAGTTGATACAACTGCACCAGATGCTGGAAAAACTGTGGTGCAGCCGAGTTAAGACGTACCGCCTGTTCCATCTCCTTTACCGCAAGATCAAACTTGCCAAGTGAGGTATATAACTCTCCCATCTTGGCGTAACCAACCGGCAACTGCGGTGCAATTTTTTTCAGGGATGTAAACTCAGCTGTTGCTTTAGACAGATTCCGCTGAGAAAGGTAAAAATCCCCCAGATCAACATGAACCTCCAGATCTTTGGGATTTGCAGCAGCATACTTTTTCAGTAACTCTTCCGCTTTTGCCGGCTCTTTCTGCAGCAGATAACAACGAGCTGCCGCCTTGAGTACCTCACGGGTCTGCGGTTGCACCTTTAAAGCCTTCTGGATATTTTCTGCGGCAAGTCCGGCCTCCTTATTTAACAAGTGGGCCTCTGCAAGACGGGCATAACCGATCCCGGATTGGGGGTTTTCATTAATTACAGCGCGAAAGGCAGCAACAGCATTTCCACCGTCCCCTTTTGTCAGGAGAATGCTGCCCTTATTGTACTGTGCCTCCATATCCTTGGGATTGGACTTTAGGACCTCTTCCAGATACACCATTGCCGGCGCCAGCTCCTGCCTGCTCAGGTGATAATTAGCCATAATGTTTTTGGCACGCAGGACATCAGGAGCAGTTTCTTTCCCTGATTTGATTATTTCTTTAAGCAATGTTATTGCTGCACTTTCACGACCCGTATTGAAGAAAAGATCAACCTGGGCCAGTTGCAGCGTTGTGGCTTTTTTATTCAGATCAATACCATCCTTAAGCAGACCTTCCGCCTCCTTAACCTTACCTTTACTCAGGTAGAAGGAGACCACCTGCAGACGGCGCTGTTCGTTCTTGGGATCAGACGCAATAGCCGCCTTCAGTATGTCCAACGCCTTCTGCTCTTTACCGGTTGCCAAACAGAAATTTGCCAGCAACAGACGATGCGCCGTATTGGCCGGTTCAAGCTCAACAACTTTTTCCAACACACCAATTGCCTCATCCGGCTTACCTGTCCGGGCATATAATTCTCCAAGCACCAATCGCATCTGAATATGCTTGGGGTTGGCAGTTATCCCCTGACGCAGCACCTCTTCTGCCTTTGCAGTCGCTCCTTCAACCTGATACACCGGCACCAGCAGCATATACAGTTCAGGGTTTCGTACTCCTGATGCCAGTAACCCTTCCAGATGAGTGCGCGCTTTGGCCATTTCCTTGTTACTGACATAGACCGCACCAAGCAGAAGCAGGCCATCTTCATTACGGGGATCAGCCTTCAGAATAAGCTCTGCCTTCTCAAGCGCTTTAGCAGGTTCTCTGACCGCCAGCATCAACTTGCCAATTTCGTACTGTGCCTTAAGCAGCGCAGGGTTCAGTTCAATTGCCTTGGTAAAATTGCCATAGGCCTTTTTCAGATCACCCTTTTTCTGTTCCGTCATACCGATCAGATAATAGGCTTCAGCAAGCTTGGGGTCGATCTGCAGGGCATTTTTAAACTCAAGCCCGGCCTTGGCATACTCGCCTTTCTCATAAAGCGCCTTACCCTTAGCTAAAAACTTAGCCTTTTTTTCCTGTGGCCCACTGCAGGCCGTAAGCATGGTAAACATCATCAAACCACATAGAACTTTAACGCCATACCGTTTCATACGCACCTCTTGAGAGAATTTAGAAACTATTGAACGCCACACTCAACAGACTTACGATCGTTAATACCGCAACCGAACGCCATTTTTTTCTCAGCTCGGCAAACAAGACCTCAAAGCAGAAATAGAGCATGATGATCTTGGCTGCCATGATCACCGTACGATGGCTGTCATCACCGGGGACTGCCAAAAACGGCACAGCCAGCGCAAGGATGATCACCAGAAAATCAAGGGGAGTACTTTTGAATCCGCCTGCCCTGCGTGACAGTCGTGAAATCAAAATCATCAGGAGCGTAAAGACACCAAACATCATGTTGTAGAAGCTAAAAATCAGGTGTGGAAGATCAGATATCGGAAGGGGTGAACTGAAATAAACAGCACTGGGAACCAGCAGATATATCACCGGGTGCAGCAACTGGGGGAGATAGCGCTGCCGAGTCACCAGAACAACCAGCACGACAACAGCCAGCAGGCCTGCAACAAGGCCCACCGACCGGGGAACCCCATGGGATTGCAGGGCGGTAAGCACCAGAAACAGCGGAAGCCCGTACTCAAAAAGCGGAAAAACAATCCTGATCAGCCTGCCTTTACGCTTCCAGATCCGAAAGGTAATGGCTACCCGCTGGTTGTACCGCTCAACACTGGCAGGCCGTAGATTAGACCGGTCTGCCACATGCAAAAACCACAACAAGCTGCCGCTAAACAGCAGATATCCGCCTAAAAGCAGCCAGTCATGGTAATAGCGAAATACCACTGCAGTAACAATCAGCACCGTCTGCAACAGGTAGATAACCAGCACAGACTCCGGGTGGGGCAACCCCAAACGCATCAGGTTGTGGTGCAGATGGTTTTTATCCGCAACAAACGGTGATTGCCCCCGGGCAATTCTGGTGCTCATTACCGTCAACGTATCCAGAATGGGCACACCAGCCAGCAGTAACGGCAAAACAGGACTCAGTGCATGATATTCCTGCGTCATCGAAATTGACAGCACTGCCACTGAATAGCCAAGAAACTGGCTGCCGGTATCCCCCATAAATATGCTTGCCGGATGGGTATTAAAGCGCAAAAATCCGAACAAAGCACCGGCAAGAGCCAGACAGATCAAGACAACAGGCAGGTCGCCGGTCTGAAAGGCCAGATATCCAATACCAGCAACAACCAGTAACGATATGCCACCGGCAAGTCCGTCAAGCCCATCAGCAAGATTTATCGCATTGGTGACCCCTACAATAACAAACACGGTCAACGGTACAGCCAGCCAGAGCGGCAGTAACCAGCCGTCAGGCAGCAATAAACCAAAACTTCTAATGGCGACGTCACCGCCCCACACCGCTATAACCGCCGCAATGATCTGACCGCTAAACTTTATCTTTGGCGAGAGATCACGAAAATCATCCACCAGGCCAACCAGCACCAGTACCAACCCACCCAGAAGATATGAAACTAAAAAGTGATCCAGCTCACTAAAAACAAGCAGAGAAACAAAGACCCCCACCGCCATGGCAAGCCCGCCAACACGGGGAATCGGTCGCGTATGCACCTTGCGCTCGTTGGGTAGATCAACCACATTCATCCTGACAGCCAATTTCCCCAGCAGCGGGACCAGCAGAATTGTCAAAAACACCGATGAAAGCAGGATCTCAAGTAAAACTGCGGTCATTTATCTTTACCGGGAATATACTTTTCCAGCAGGGGATATGCCTGTCGGACAAACCCCTGCAGCCGCTGCTCTGCAGCGATAATATCCTCATCAGCAGCCACGGGGGTAATGATCCGCACCAGTGCCCCATCCGTCCTCTGCCGGGTCAGTGCATCCCAAAAAGCATACAACTTCAGTTCAAACAGACTGTGAAGAACTCTGCCCCGCTGGGCAAACCAGTAGTAGCTCAGCTGTTTCTGGCCGGTTTTCTCCATAACCGCCCGCTGCACCTCAAGCTTGGCTCCACCCGGCAGATCAACCGGTATAATGCCGGACTCCTTGAAAACCCAACCACCACCGGGCAGACAACTTGATGGTGAGTGCGACGACTTGCCTTTGGACTGGGACTCATTGTAGGAAACATACAGGTTGATCTGCCGGTGATGGCTATCGCGGAAATCGATCAGCAGATAGTCGCTCAGATCAAGTGCATCAAGGTAGATCTTCTCCATGACCTGCCGCTTCCCCTGCCACTGACCAACAACCTCGGGAAACGATGAAAAGGACTGCTTAAGAGGCACCTTTTCCCTGAATTCAACCCCCTGGGACAACGCAACGGTTGCCGCCAGGCAGAGTGATGCCGTTACCGTCATTAGCCACTGCAGACGTCCGAAGGAAGCAGGGACAGTAGTTCCTTCACTGTTTGACAACGGTTGAAGCACCGGGATGATTTTAGCCGAAGGCGGGGGAAACCAGCGCTTCATCAGCCACATCTCCCCCAGCAGAATCCCCAGGCTGACCATAAAAATGACCCAGCCGGAAAAATCATGAAAAAAGCCTTCTGCCACCTTAGGACCAAAAACCGGATATAACCAACCGACACTGGCAATACGAAAACTGTTCACAACAACCGTGAGTGGAATTGAACTGGCTACCAGTACAATTTTTTGCCACCACCGCATGCGCACCATCCCGGTGATCAACACAGCAAGCAGGATAAGCGGCAGCAGGTAACGCAGCCCGCTACAGGCATCAACCACCTGCAGCCGGGTAAAATCCAGGTCAATCACATTTCCTTCACGATAGGCGCTCATACCGGACAGTTGCAGAAACTTCACGCCAATGGCAGACGACATCAGTTTCAGTTTCAGACTCAGAGGATTATTAATCGCATTGGGAAAGGGAAACATGGCCGGTATTAACAACAGCGGAAACCGGATGATTTTCACCTTTTCCCAGCCCCAGTGAAGGATCAGCAGCCCCAGCAACACAAACCAGGATGAAAGATACAGGCTGTAAAACTCCCCGCCCAGCTCACCCAGCCAGAACAGCAAAAGTCCTGCCAGTAACAGCCCCCCGCCCCACCAGGCAGGTTGTGCAGGCACCCTGAACAGCGTATTTCTTTTTTCCCAGATCAGATACAGGACAATCAGCGGTACAAAATAGCAGTAATTGTAATCCTCATTCCCCCACCAGGTTACCATCACGCGGTATGCCGGCAGGTACAGCGCAATCATCAAGGGGACATACAGGGCAACAGGAATATATCTGACCAGATTTGTAGGCATGAAATCAGCGCTCCATTGGCATCTGAATTTAAATCCTGACAGCACGTATAAATTCTTCTGAAACGAATGAACGTTATTTAAAAGGTTCAAGAAACAGCATCTGACGCAAACGATAACCGTAACGTCTCAACAAACCTGCCATAATCAATGGTATGAGCACTTGGGTTTTTACGCTTGAGCACGAACGAGCGGCGGGTCAGATGAAAAGACTGTAACAGTGTATTGTTACAGAACGAATGCGGTTATCTTAAGATCGTGCAATGAATCTGAAACAGACAGAACACCACTACACAATCAGTGCAGAGGCGGATTCCTTCCTTTTTACCACCGTTGCCAGCAACACCAGATAGACCAGCAGCCCCAGCGGCGGAACCGTTACCAGCCAGGCAGCCACAGCCTTGCAGGTCAGCCAGAAAAGCAGCGGCAGCATCTGGGCAATACCGGTAGGGAAAGCCGTGAGCAGTTGGCCTAATTGATCTGGAGCAACAGTTGCTCCAAACGGCAGCAGCAGCAGTCCAAGCTTGCAAAACGGCAGTAGCAAGGCAAGTTGTGCAGGATACAGCAGATAGTTGACAGACTGGAGAACCAGGTGATTGAGTTTGAAACGCTGGGCCAGCCAGAGACACAGCAATGAGGAGCCCCAAAGCAACGGTAAAAGCCCTATTGCACCGCCAACACAAACCGTCAAGACAAGCCTGCGGGGAGAAAGACCGCTGGTAACAATCTGCTTCAAAGGACGAACAACCAGCTCCCGCAAACGTTGCCACTGTCTCATCCCGACATACTGCTGTTCCGCAAACGCACCTTTAAACACCGCATCCACCTGTTACCGTAAGATCGTACATGGCTAAACACTACCGAAACAATCGACACCCTGCGAAGCTTCCAAAGGTTTGTCAGAGGCGACCAGAAGCTCACGCTCAAGCAGCAACCGGTATTCAGCAATGATGGTATCTCGAGAAAAACGTGTTAATGCCAGCCGTGCTGCCTTTTCTCCCATACCTGCCAGACGTTCCGGCTCTGATGCAGCCTCAAGCACAGCCTGTACCAGCCCCTGCACGTTGTCTGGCAGAACATGCCAGCCGATCTCCTCGTCACGCACCAGCAACGACACTTCTGAATCAACGCCGGTAAGGGCGATAATCGGTTTTCCTGCAGCCATGATGTTGTAGGTCCTGCTGGGAACGCCAGCGCCGGTCATACCGGCAAGCAACGAAATAATGGAGATATCGCAGGCATTCAAAAAGTCGATCTGCTCAGTCCGGGGACGATGATTCAAAATAGTGATGTTCTGCAGCCCACGGAGCGCAACCTGATCCTCCAGCCAGCCCTTCTTGGCACCTGAGCCGATAAACAAGAAATGTATCCGGGGATTTCCACCCAGCTCTACCACTGCCTCAAGCATCGTTTCAACCGCCTGGGCGCGTCCCATGTTGCCCACACAGGAGACAACAAACTTGTCAGCCAATCCCAATGACTTCAGAAGCCGATTCTCTGATTTAGGTTGAGGAAAGACGATATCCGTATCTGACCAGCTACGGATGATATGCAGATGGTCTTTGCGTACCCCCAGCTTCTTTTCAGCCAGCACCTTCATATCGCGACCAAGCACCGAAAGAAGCGCCACATTCCGGTACAGACGGCAGGTCATCCAGAAAAGCAGGCGTGTTGCCGGGCTTTTCTCCGTTAGCATACCGGTGGCCACCAGGGTTTCAGGGTAGACATCCTCAAGCCGCAAAAGACATTTGGCTCCCTTCAGCCAACAGATCAACTGCGCCACAAACGGAACCGACGGCGGACTGGTCACAGCAATAACCACATCATTACGCTTGACCAGACGCAACCCGGTGGCAACCAACGAAGCGCTGTAGGTCAGCATGTTTACCACCCGCAGCAACAGCTTATCCTTGCTGAAGGTAGTACCCTTGCAGCGCCTGATCGCCACGCCATTGCGCAGTTCACGTTGTGCAACTCTGGTACCCCGCGCCGTTACGGTCGGGTCGCTGCACAACACTTCCACCGGATAATGGCAGGCAAGCCCTTCTGCCAGACCGGTGGTATAAAAGGCAGACCCCTGTTCATCGGGATAATACACCTCTGAAACAAACCAGATTTTCTGTTGTGCAGCCATAGCCCAGCCCCCAAAGTCACCTTCTAAAACAGCCGACCGGAGCATACTACGCCTGCAAGTTTAAGCTTTGGACACAGGCAGGTGCCGATTCTGCAAATATTAAACAGGAGCCATCATGGTGAGAACTACCAGAAAAACGAAGAAGCAGAGCGGAAGATAGTGGGGGGGTAACTTCCCTGCCACCCATGAAATATATCCATGGGTGGCAGGGCAAGGGTTATTTACGCCAGACGGTCCGGTTGACATACCCGGTATAGCTCAAGATAATTCTAAGCACCTTGTCAGACACATTCGGCATACTGTAATCATCAACCAGCCGCAACAGACGATCATCTCCCCGCCCCTGCAGCTTTACAAGATCAAGTGCCTGCCGGACCGTCGGCCAGTCAAGACCGGTCATCATCACCGCTCCCTCTTCCATCCCTTCAGGGCGTTCATGGGCCTCCCGGATATTCAGGGCTGGAAAATTAAGGATCGAGGATTCTTCGTTGATCGTACCACTGTCGGATAACACGGCGTAGGCGTTCATCTGCAGTTTCACGTAATCGGTCATCCCAAACGGCTTGTGCAGCTCTATCCGCCGGTCAAGATGTTGCCCCCTGGCCTCAAGCCGCTTACGCATACGCGGATGGGTCGTGACAATGATACGCATGCCATAACCGTCCACCAGGTTTTCAAGGACTTCAAGAAAATGGTCAAGGTTCCGCTCGGAATCAACATTTTCTTCCCGGTGACAACTGACAACAAAATAGTTTTCCGGCTGCAGTTCAAGCTGCTGAAGTATCTCAGACTGCTCAATCTTGGGCAGGTAATAGTGCAGCACCTCAAACATGGGGCTGCCGGTCTTGATGACCCGTTCCGGGGGCAACCCTTCCCGCAACAGATACTCCCGCGAAATCGTGCTGTAGGGCATGTTAATGTCACTGATATGGTCAACGATCTTGCGGTTGATCTCCTCCGGTACCCGCTGATCAAAACAACGGTTGCCAGCTTCCATATGAAAGACCGGAATCTTGCGGCGTTTGGCCGGAATAGCTGAGAGGCAACTGTTGGTATCTCCCAGAATCAAAAGTGCATCAGGCTGCTCCTTTTCAAGCACCGGATCAAGCTTCATTATGGTCTGGCCAATGGTCTCCGCGGCATTTGCCCCGGCTGCCTCCAGAAAGTAATCCGGCCTGCGCAGCTCAAGATCAGTAAAGAATATCTCGTTTAACTCATAGTCGTAATTCTGGCCGGTATGCACCAGCACGTGGTTCATATGCTTGTCCAGCTTTGCCAGCACACGTGACAAACGGATTATCTCAGGGCGCGTACCAACCACGGTCATAACTTTGATATTATCCACGCTTCACCTCGCAATACACAGTATCCGGCTGCTGCGGATCAAAAATGCAGTTGGCCCAAAACAGTACGATCATATCCTGATCAGAAAGATTTTCAATATGGTGCGTATAGCCGGGGGGGATATCAACCACTTCCCACTTGGCACCGGACACCCGGTAGTCTATGGTCTCGTCTGAAAACAGGTGACGGAAACGGATGGCCGCCTCCCCCTGCAGGACACAAAATTTTTCAATCTTGGTATCGTGATAATGATTGCCACGAATGATCTTGCCGCAGGTGCGTGATACAAAAATCTGCCCGAACGACTCAGACTTGATCAACTCTGCCAACTCACCGCGATGATCCTTTTTAATATCCAATCCATAGGCGAAATCATCCGGTTCAAGATAGGAAAGATAGGTGGCATACAGCTTGCGCGTCAGATCATCCGACATATCAGGCAACTTCAATGTCGTGCGGAACGACCTGAATTGACTCACGCTATCAGCCAGATCAGCCAGTGTAATCCGGTAGGTCGGTCCGGCTGTCAGCGTTTCACTCGAAGCAGTTCTCTCTCCCTGTAGAACAGCCAGAAATTCAGCAACAACATCATCAATATAGATCAGCTCAACCACGTTATCAGGAGACGACATCGTAATATCAATACCGTGGGAAATATTGTAACAGAAAGTAGACACAACAGAATTGTAGTTGGGCCGCGACCACTTGCCGAATATGTTGGTCAGTCGGTAGACAAAAACCGGCGCACCAGTCCTGGCACCATAGGCCAGTAGGCACTCTTCGGCAGCCCTTTTACTCTGGCCATAAGGATTATCCAATGCTGCCTGTGTTGAAGACGACATAACAACAACAGGCGTCCTCCCCTGCTGTTCCAACAATGACACGATGTTTTCTGTCAGCTCCTTATTACCCACCGTGAACTCTTCAGGGTCTTTCGGACGATTCACCCCGGCAAGATGAAAAACCAGATCCGCTTCCTGCAGGTACTCAGCAAGCTGGTGTTGATTGTTATCCTGATCAAAACACAACACCCTGACATCCGCCAGACGTGACAGGGCCACCTGCAGATTTCTGCCAACAAAACCGTTACTGCCGGTTATCAATACGGTCTTTTCAACTGACATGGTCGTGATTCCTCTCACCCCGCAGAGCAGACTTGATGATATCCAGCTTCATCAACAGCCTCATCATCCCTTCACGATCAAGCCGCTCGGTATTGTGTGAATTGTAATCCTCAATCCGGGAAACATCCTCCTGCCCCTCAACAAAATAGCAATTGTAGTTCAGGTCCCGCACATCCGCAGGCACCCTGAAATAGCCGCCCATATCATCGGCCTTGGCCATCTCTTCACGGTTCAGCAGGGTTTCATACAGCTTCTCGCCATGGCGTGTACCGATGGTCTTGATCTCATTGTCAGCATCAAACAGTTGCAACATCGCTTCAGCCAGCGTCTGTATCGTTGCCGCAGGAGCCTTCTGCACAAAGATATCACCGGGATTGCCGTTTTCAAACGCGTACAGCACCAGATCAACCGCATCATCAATGGTCATCATGAAGCGGGTCATGTTGGGGTCAGTCAGGGTCAGAGAGTTTCCTTCCTGAATCTGCTTCAGAAACAACGGAATCACCGATCCCCTTGAAGCCATCACATTGCCGTAGCGGGTACCGCAAAAAATTGTTGAGCTGTCACCGTACATCCGTGCCTTGGCCACCATCAGCTTTTCCATCATCGCCTTGCTGATCCCCATGGCGTTAATCGGGTAGACCGCCTTATCGGTGCTTAACACAATCATGTTCTTGACATGGCAAGCCAAGGCAGCGTTCATCGCGTTTTCAGTCCCAAGATTATTGGTCCGCAGCGCCTCCATCGGAAAAAACTCGCAGGAAGGAACCTGCTTAAGAGCTGCAGCATGAAAAACATAATCAACCCCCTGCATGGCAGGCAGGATACTGTCATAGTTGCGAACATCGCCAATGTAAAACTTCACCTTCGGGTTTGCCAGTTCAATCCGTAAATCCTCCTGCTTCTTCTCATCACGGCTGAAAATGCGGATTTCCTTAATGTCAGTATGCAGAAAACGGCGCAATACGGCATTGCCAAAGGTACCGGTACCACCGGTAATCAATAGGGTCTTTCCTGCAAACATCCAGTACCTCCAAGTTGTAATGGTAATATGAACACAACAGGGGGGATGTTAAACGATCATCATGGAGGTGATGTTACAGCGGGGTGATAGTTGGGAAAAAAGTGAACAAAAGATGGTTTTTCAACAGAATGCAGCTTCTAGTTCAGCGACCAAGCTCAGTCAATATTTTACGTCTGGCAGCATCAGCCCTTGCTGTATCCTCAGGATGGTTAAACACAGAAGCAGCCAGTTCTTTGGCAGCCTTTTCGCCTTTAGCTTTTGAGTACATGACCAGCAGCTCATAATCTTCAATACCCATCCGCCACGCTTCCCAGCGGCGACTGGAAATGATGCTGGTGCCGGGGCCATCATAAATAACGGCATAATCATCAAGCACCTCTTTCCAGGCAGTAAGATCAGGCCCCAGCGATGCATAACTCCAAAACCCAACGCCCGTAAAATCATGCAAAAAGGCCTTCCAGGACATCAGGCGATAATAGGAGTAAGGAGAAAGTGATCGTGATGTCCCTTGAGCCTGGTAAAACCACGCCTCGGTTTTAGACCTGTCTATCCCGCGCACCATCTCATCCCGTGAGGTCTGGATAATGCTCAGATAAGGAACAAGCTCATTCCAACGCTTGCTCGTAAACGTAGGCGCGCCAAACGTCATATAGAACTTGGCTGTTGGAATTGCTTTTTTAGCCCAGGCTGCCAATCGGATAAAATCGTCAATCTGCTCAGATCCTATCTCATCATAGGGGTAGAGATACACCTGATCTTCTTTAAATCCAGCCTGTTCTGCAGCAAACAGGGCACCTGCATACCATTTTTTGAAGCCCTCCTGCCAGTCTTGACTCAGAAACGGAAACCTGCCGACCACCGTGGTTTTCTTCTCAGTCCCGAAATTGAGGCCCAGCAGCACCTTATCCGCTCCCCGGTGGAGTTTCAGGTAGGATTCCAGCTTGAGAAAATCCTGCAAACCGGCCTGCCTTTTCTGATTTGCGCCGGTCAGATAACCGGGGGGCACAGCAACCGCATTGGTATGATGGGCCAGCAGATCTTTAACTGCCTCGGTCCTCCTGCCGGAAATCAAAGAAAAATTGAGATAGCCCCAATTAACCGAGTTAAGGGTTGGTTTAACCGGTAGCGCAACCGTTGCAACCCGGTATGCCAGAGGGATAGCATGCGTGTGCCCCTCTCCGGCAACCTGCAGCAAACGGCTTCCGTTTCCGGGCGTCAAACCGCGAAGCGAAACAAACACCACCCGTGACTCTCCCGGATGCAGCTTAAACTGCCCTTCTTGCAACCATGGATCAGCAACATACTCAAGAGAAGCGCTTCGCACAAACGGCAGATGGGCCACCGACAAGGCAGCCGATTGATCAGCTACACGATCCAGTGCCACGGAAATTTCCTGCGATGTTGACTTCAGATTGGTAATCAGCAGCGCCTGGTGATCATAGCCCCCGACCGGCGCCACCAGCTCCAGTTGTGAAGGAACCAGACCAGTGACCGAGGCAAAAGGTGACAAGGACGACCATGCAGCAACCGATTCAACCAGTACTGTCTCCTTCGGAAATTTCTTTTGCAACGCGGTGGTTCTGGGCACCAGCGACTTGACGTCAACAGCCCAGGCTGACTCCCTGGCAGCTGAAGCTCCAGACATTCCCCCATGACCATCAGGCAGCATCTGTTTGGCAGGAAGCTCACCATTATCGTGTAAAAAACTGTTCAGCATTTTCTGTTCAATACCGGGCCATTTTAACTCCCCGGCCAGTCTCCGGGCAGCCTCAACGGTAAGAGTGCCGGTCACGCCAGTATCCTGCGTCCCTTCCAGCACCTCCACCTCGTCGCAATACACCCCCTGATTTTTTGATGCGATGATTTCCAACAGAACAAAACGTCCTTTTGATCGAATATCCTGTAACTGAAATTTGTGTACCCGGTATGTTCCGGGCAGATTATCCGGCTGCGAGGCAATATCACCCACATAGCGCAGATGTTCACGATCAGGACCGACAAAGGCATGGATCTGCGCGGGATAATACACGCCTGAATCAATGCCGCGGGCCGTATTAAACGAAATACTGTCAATAATCGACACCTTTTCCAGATCAATCAGGATTTCAACGGTACGGGTCGGCCACCAGCCAACGGTTGTTTTCTGTGCCCAGAAAAAACCTTTGGTGTACACACCGTCGGTAAGGGAAGTGCGGTCTGTCGGAGGGGCAGAAAGACGATACGTTGCAAGAGGCGATACGGTATAGGACTTGCCCAGGGCAAGGTTTTTTGCAGCGTGGCAGGATGGCACCAAGGCAACCAGGCTATAGAAAAACACCAGAAATCCGGTAACACAATGGTGAACCAGGTAATGCATCATGCTCCCGCTTTCATACTTCAGTCTGAGTTACAAACAGCACCTTGGCGCTCACACCTTGATCGAATATATTTCCTGCAGGGCCTGCCTGATGCCTGCCGCCTGATGCCCACCGGCACGGCTGATTTCAAATACCTTGGCGTCAACAAGAAACCGATACCAGAATCCCTGAAGGAAATGGCAGATCAAGCCCTCTTTACCATCCAGAAAGCCCCGTTTCATAACATAGCGATAACTGAAATAGATAAACGGCCGCAGGAAAAGGGGAAGGCCAATGTAAATATGCTTAAGCCACCGTTTTCTCTGTTCCTGCGTTCCCCAAAAATCCGGCGCAACTGCATTTGATTCAAAAAGTCCATACTTTACATTAAGCGTTTCAATAGCCTCACGGGTGGCATAACCGTTATGCTTTTCCGTCCACCACCCCAGACTACGCTTGTTGTCATCAACAAAATCATGCTCAAACCTGATTGTTTCCCCGTCCGTCAACTTGATATGCTCATCCATCAAACGTTCTTCACACCTGCCGTGCCCATGCCGCCAGATTCTCAGGAAAGAGATCGGGTAATAATTGCCGTACCTGATCCACCTGTTCATGAAATACACCTTGCGAGTCAGGTAAATGCCGTTTACCGATTCGTCCAGGGTATGAATCCGCTTTTGAAGTTCAACACTGAGTTCTTCCGTAACATACTCATCGGCATCAAGGCGAAAGACCCATTGCGTATCCAGCGGAAGATTATCAAGCCCCCAATTCAGTTGAACAGCGTGGTTTGTCCACCCATTTTGAAAAACCTCGGCCCCCAACTTTTCTGCAATAGCCACGGTAGTATCTGTCGAATAGGAATCAACAACAAAAATGCGGCGTGCAAACGGCTTGACACTGGTAATGCAGCGCTCGATATGCAGCTCTTCATTAAAGGTCAGGATAATTACGGACAGATCAACATGAGACATTGGGCACCTTTATGGATCAGTCAGTAATCACAAAATCAGGCTGTGTACCATGACCTAGCAGCCAGTCATACAATCGAACTGTTTTCTGTGCAGCCTGCTGCCAGGTAAAGTCAGCAACCATCAACGCCTTTCCCGCCTGCCCCATCTGCCGCAACTGCTCTGGGGAACGACTCAACGCAGCTTGAAGAGCCTCGGCAATTGCATTGACCTCAATATCGGTCCACCAGCCACAGCCATGACTCGTCAGTTGAGGCCAGGGTGAGGCCTTGGTGGCAATAACCGGCACACCAGCACCCAGCGCCTCCAGAATTACAATCGGCGCTCCCTCACTGTATGAAGGCAGAACAAACAGTTCTGCAGCAGCAAAGGCATCCCGTTTCATCTGTCCAAAGAGTGGACCAGCGAGAATGACTGAATTCGTGAGCCCCCTCCGTTGAATTTCTGCCTCAACTTCTGCCTGATGGTTGAATTCGTCTGCACCAGCAATGATCAGACACCAATCTGCAAAAGAATCCCGATTGGCATCAATTGCTTCAAGCAACATCAGCAAGCCTTTCTTAGGGGTAACTCTTGAAAGGTATAGCAAAATGCGTTGATCAGGGCGGATTCCATACTGTTGCCGAAAGACGGACTCGTCACCGCTACTTTGCAGCCAGTCAGTCGATATGCAGTTAGGAATTACCGCAACTGGGTTCTTCAAACCGTACTCACGGATATCAATATATTCATTTGCTCCAACAGCGTGAAAACAGGAAGCAAACTTGAGGTTGTCACCTTCATAAAGAGTAAGGGCAATTTTTTTCTTCCAGTTCGATTTTTTGACCGCCCACTCCTGTAAAGAACCATGAGGAGTAACAACTGTTTTGATCCCATTACGCTCTCTCAGTAAATTGGGAATACGCGACAATCCCGACCAGATGGCATGCTGATGCACCAGAGCAATACCCGGTCCTTCCCGACGGGCTGCCCGTTCCATCTTTCGGCTCCACAAGGCCCTGGCGGGCAATGATGGCGCAAAGCACTTGATCGCTTCAGCGTCAACACCATAGGATCGGCTGGCCCACTCCCGGTCTGCAGCAGTATCCAGGCTCCAGATCTCTGACCCGACCCCCAGGCGGCACTGTTCACGGACCAGATTCAAAGCAACCACTCCCCCACCGAATGAGGCAGGTCCGGCACTGGGTATCATATGGACAACACGCATCAATAACTCCAGACTTCGTAATAACTGATAACTCTCAGCCCTGCGGCAGAGAAAATCACTCCGGCTTCCTGCATTCAATCCCCAGAGCATGGCTCCAGCGCTCTTCCGTTTCTACTTCGCAAAATCTGGCATCAGCCGAATCGTGATACGTTGCGCGCCGGATCGCAACAAAACCGGCACTGTCCAACTCACGCGCCAGCGCCGGGTAATCCCACATCCAGTAATGCTGCGAATTACCCAGCCATGAAACAACAAGCCCCTTCAAACCTCTGGTCCGGGACTCTTGCCCCAAACCGGTTTCCCGCATGAACTCCGGGGCGGCATCAGGCGAAGCATTAGTAGCATTTGCAAGATACTGTTGCACCGAATAGGCCAGATCAGGCAGCACCAGCCGAAAGATCCCACCGGCCTGCAGAATGGTATGGGTATTGCGCAGAGCAACCCTGCAGTCTGCAAGGGTCAAATGTTCGAGAACATGGGAACAGTAGACCGCACGGCAAGATGCCGGTACCACCGGCAACCCTTTGACAACGTCGCCATATGCCACATTCTTTGGGAATCGGTTCTCATTTTTCGTATACAGACTACCCAGCAGTGGTAATCGTTCAAAGCGCAGGGTCGGCGAAGCATCAAAATTGCGCCAGCCAACCGGGGCATGCCATCCGCAACCGTATTGTATATAACCACCATCGTTCATTCTTCAGTCTCCTTGCTTAAAGGCACTACACATGATCAAACGTGCTGTATCTGCCAGGCGCTCACAGTGGCGCCATTGGACCGTCATCGTAGTGCGGAGTAGATTTGCCGGCAAGCTGGGCCTGGCTGACAGCAACAAGACGCTCTGCCGCCACCTTGGGCGACCAACGTTCCAACAGGGTTTTCTGCCCGGCCCGTGCCAGACGGCTGCGCATAGTAGCATCTCCTGCAATAGCGCAGAGCTGGCTGCCCAATAACTGCCAGTCTCCCGGTCTAAACAGTAGTCCGTTCTTACCGTGGTTAATTATCGATTTTGCCGCCCCTGCTGCTTCACTGGCAATAATGACGCATCCTTCAGCCATGGATTCGTTAACCACCCCGCCCCACCCTTCAGCACCGGTACTGGGCAGTACATAAATATGATGCTGCTGCATCAACCGGGCTATCTCTGCCACAGGTTGGGGGTCCATAAAACGGAAACTGTCCGGCGGCAACAACCGTGTTGCAAGCTGTACAAGTGCGGGCCGTTGCGGACCGTCTCCCACCAACGTCAAGGTGGCATCCGGCTGGCTGGACACCAGTTGAGAAAAGGCCCGTATCAGGGTATCAACCCGCTTCCAATCCAGCATTCGCCCGGCCCAGAGCACCTTGATACCGGAATCGGCCCGCTCAGATGACGGCACTGGTTCAGGTGTTGCGGTAAAATAGCCCCAGCGCCACATCCGGCCAGGAAAACGGGCAATCCGCCGCATATCGGTAACCGCATACGCCCCCATGGGAAGATAATGAAAATAGGGGGAAGCTGCCAACCTCCTGAAGCGCAGAACCATCATGACATAGTTGGGAAACATCAGGCGCGCCGCACCAACAGGCGGTTTGAACCAGCGTTCAGACATGTAGAAGGTCAGTTTCTTTTGCTGTACTCGTTGTTCCATCAGGTCATACAAGCGCTCCCCGCAGAACACGACATCAGCCGTATCCCACCAGCGTTCAAACTCCTGACGATCAGCGGCGCTTTCACCTGTCCTGAGAATCCATGGTTCACTCGCTTCGCTGCTCCAACCGAGCCGCTGGCGTTCCTGATGTAACGCTTCCGTTACTGCAAAACGAAAATTATCTTCTCCCACCAGAGAGGCCAGGCAGCGGGCCAGCGGTAACTGGTGGTGGCTGATTATGTTGGTGACCTGGAGTATGCGCATCAACTTACCGTAATTCGTTCAAATTCACTCGTTTCACTGTTCCATCTCTTGACTGCTCGACAAGGGTTGCCAACTGCAACGCAATACGCTGGAATATCTCGGCTTACCACACTGCCTGCACCAACAATTGATTTCCGGCCAATAGTAACACCCGGTAAGATTGTGCAATTGGCACCAATCCAGACACCATCCTGAATCAAAACCGGCCCACCTTTCCCAACACCTGCTGAGTGTTCACCAACCATATCAATTTCATGGGTACCGCTAATAATTACCACCCGAGGTGCAATATCAACATTTTTACCGATCATAACTTTTGCATCTTCATTGCCAGAAATGAGCACTTGGTGCCCAATGAATGTGTCATGGCCAATAGAAACATTTTGCATAACGATTCGAGCCGAAGAAATAATCCGGGCTGACAGTGAGCAATTAACACCGGCAAAGCGCAACATTTTAGCCCTTAATGCGTACCAGCGCGATAACGGCATAAAGCTAAACAGAATATTTACCAATTGCAGAGCTACTGTTTTACCGAACATGTTGTCAGCCCTTTTCCTGTCCCAAATTTTCAACTCGCCCACTGGTGAGTACAGATAAAAATCTTGTCGTAATTGCTTCATGTGTGTGAAATGACATAGCAGTTTTATCTGCACTGACTATCAAACGACTTACTGTTTCCTGCTCAGATAAAGTTGCTTTGATTGCAGCCGTAAGCTTTGCAACATTTCGTTCTTTCACCACCAAGCCCCACCCGTAGGCAGAGGCATATCGGGCAACCCCGGTGTCAGGATGGGCATAGACAACAATCGGACGGCGGCTGAACATATAGAGATGGGACTTGGAAGAAACCGAAAGACGAATTGAATCAACAAACCCTTCATCGAACCCTTCCACCAGAAGCAAAGTATCAGCACCTTTCAAGTAGGCCGGTAACAGATCGTTACCAGGGTCCGGCAGCAGATCAAGGTGTGAGCAGTGTGCAAGCGCGCGCTCGCCTTCAGGATCAATCCCGCAGGAAAGTACCGCTATCCGCACGTGCATCCCCTGTTCTGCAAGCAGACGGCAGCAGGCATCGGCATCCAGTAACAGCGGCCAGCGATAACAGTTATAATTACCAATGGCGATAATTGTACGCACCGATTCTCCGTGCATACGGCAGGGAACTGCATCGTCGAAACGCTGCCAGTTATCCGCATGGGACAGGGTGATGAACGGCTTATCATATCTGGCTGAGTATTCGTCCGTCATTGCCTGACCAAAGGCAAACGGCACATCTGTAGCCGCCATCAGTTGCCGGGTTGCTTCAACCACCTGTGGTCTTAGCAACCAACTGAACAGTTTTGATTCCCCAAGCTGACCGGCATACAGGTAAGTTGGCCAATCGTCCGTAGCCAGCAGCGAAAGCCTGGCACCGGTTTCCTGCTTCAGCAGCACCGGTAGCCAGCTGAAGCTTAAATTGTATCCTTGGGCAAAGATGATATCGGGTTTGAATGCATGGACCCAGTCAAGCAACTGCCGGGACAGTTGCGGTCGAAAGATCAGCTCGTACAAGCCGGTTTCCAGCAGAAGCCGTTTGCTGATTGTTTTGAGGTGGGAGGACAGGCGGGGGGGGGAAGCAGGCGCATCCGGAGTTGCGTTCCCGCTGGAGGCGGTCTGCATCTCACCCGCCTTCAGTTTGAAGAAGTATTTTCCAAACCGGCGATCGTCCGGTCCAAGCGGGTAATAGCTGCCGAAGAACCCTGCATCACCATTGTCGTTGCCGCTATAGACCTGTGCCAGATTTTCACGGGGCCAGCCATTGAAGAGATTACGCAGCAGAAGTCCGTTATTACCCGTATCCATTGCATTGATCCGCCCCATGGCGACTACCAGCACCCGCGGAAAGGTCACGGCTGCCCCCCTTCATTTGCAAAGGCAGGTTGTTCAGGCTGTTGCAGGGAATCCGGTCCTGCGAAGAGAGCAAGGCCGGGGATAAAAACAAACAGATATAAAAAGTTTTCTACCCCGGTTATGTTTTTTAATAATCCAAGCATGATAAAAACGCCGACACTAAGCAAAAAATGCAGTCGCACCTTGCTGTTTATCAACATGTAGCTTCTTTTTAAGGTGAAATACAGAAACAGGAAAAACGGCACAGTTCCCAGCAGCCCGAAATAGGCCAAACGATCAGGAAAATAGGCATGCCCGCCAGCATCGCTTTTATCAAAACTGCCCCAGAGCGGACTTGAAAAAAATGTTGACCATGATTTTGCGTAGACCTTTTCTCTTCCTGAAATTTCCCCCCTGGACTTGTTGAATTTAATTGAAGCAACGATATCATCAATTTTTTTACTGATAACCGGGGTTTTACTAAAAGCAAGCTCCTGAGCTTCTTCCAGAACGTAAACCACTAAATTTTTGTTCATGGTCAAGAACAGAAAAACAACCATGCAGATCACGATTACCATGTTTAGCATCTGGTTCTTGGTCAGTAAAAAAGCGAGCGCAATAGCGGCAGTTGCCAGCAGCAAAGGAGTACCGAAAGAGGCCTTAAGCAACATAAAATAAGCAACCAGAATAACAGCCAGGGCAAGCGCCCTGAACAGATAGTTTTTTGCCGATTTAATATTCAGTACCAATAACGGACAAAGAAAAGGGAAGGCATGTACCAATCCAAAGCTGGCAATACCCTGTTGCAGATACGTTTGTATTTTGGCATTGCTCCCCTTGATTGTGTACCCGACCATGTTGCGAACGGCCTGGGAGTCTCTTTCCAGAATCTGGAGCGTTAACAGCGCTGTCACTATAATTATGCAGAGACCAAGGATGGTAACCATTTTGAATCCGTCAATGTCACGGTTATATACAAAGGAGTTTGTGATCGACAGACACGAAAGCAAGACCAGAATTTCAATCAGCACCCATTTTGGATTAGCCAGATCATGTCCCATTGCAGCAAACAACATAAGTATTCCGCAATACAGGACAAGATACAGCGTTGATTTATTCAGAAAAGCCTTGGGATACATAAGGAGAGAGATGCCACACATAAACGAAAGGGGTATCCACTCACGAAAGGGTACATAGCCCTGAAACAGTGTTAATGTTTCAACGAACACAAACAGCAGGACAAACAGTCGATACAGATTTTTCATTGGTTTGCTGCCCAGCTTCCACGGATATGGGATAAATACTCATCCCAATTACCGATATCGGTCCAGGATTTTTCACTGACCGGAAACACGCCGACACGTCGCTTCTCCCGACTCAGTTTTTCGATCAGATCCGTGATGTGATAGAACTGGTTTTCGGGTATTTCATCAATCAGATGCGACTCAAGAATGTACACGCCGGTATTGATCTTAAAGACCAGCTCCGGCTTTTCCTGAATGGATTGCAACAGGCCATCTTCTGCTGTGGTCAGTGTCCCGTAGGCGATAGGGTAATTTTTAAGCGCCGCAACCATGGTAATTTCATTTCTGTTTTCACGATGGTAGTCAAGTATCTCGCTGTAATCCTGCTCGACTATGATGTCGCAGTTGGAAATAAAGAATGTTGAAGAGATTCTGTTTTTCAACAAGTGCAGACTACCGGCTGTGCCCAGCGGTTTTTCTTCCTGAAAATAGGTAATGAGATAGTCAGGGTTCTGTAGCGAATCAAAGTAATAGCGTATGATTTCTGATTTATGGTTCACAGACAGGAAAAAGTTATGACAACCGCAATCAACAAAGCGGTCCATGATATCTTCGATGATGGTCTTGCTGTTGATGGGAATCAGTGGCTTTGGCAAAATATTGGTTAACGGTTGCAAACGGGTTCCCTTGCCGCCGGCCATAATTACCACCGGCAGGTCCAGCTTGACCGCTTCCTTGGGCGCATGTTTGTCCTGAAACAGATCCTCCCACAGGATCACCCCTTGCAGCTTCCCGTCCGGGGAGACAACCGGCATCAGCTCGTTACGACGGGTCAACATCCTTTCCTTGACTATGGCAAGGTCTTCAAGAGTTGAAGCCACCGTTATTTCAGGCCGCAGAATCCGCCATATCTGAGCTGAAAGATCCGTACCCTTGATAATTGCCCGCTGGATATCGCCGATACTGATCAGGCTGACAAATTTATCGTCGTCCATCACGATCAACAGTTTGCGGGCAGAGGCATCCATTTTTTTCAGCACCTGCAGAATCGAATCGCTGTTATTAACGATCAATCCAGGATACTTGTCTCTCATTTTTCAAACCTTTTTGCCGGATTGCCTACCCAGGTTTCCCCTGCCGGAACATCTCTGGTTACTACCGAACCCATGCCGATGGTGGCACCTTGGCCAATAGTTCGTTGCTCTCGGACGATTACATTTGAATAAATCGAGACGTTATTTTCTACTTTCACAGAGCCGGCAAGCATTGAATTGCCAGTGATCAGCACATTCTTGCCGAGCACACAATTATGGGCAACAAAGCAGAAACCATTCAGCTTACAGCCATTACCAATGGTGGTGTTTGACAGCGCTCCCCTGGCAATCTGGCTGTTAGCGCCGATTTCTACATCGTCTCCAATCTCAACACCGCCCAGGTGAGGAAATTTCACCAGAGTTCCATCCTCTTTCCGCTCGCACCCCAGGCCGTCCGTACCGATGACTGCTCCTGCCTGAATGATTGAGCGCCGCCCAATCGTAACGCCGTCATAGATGGTAACGTTCGGGTAGATTCTCGTATCTTCACCGATCACGCATTTCCCGATTGAACAGTTCGGCCCGACATATACCGATGCATCAATCTCAGCTTCAGGATGTATACTTGACGAGGGATGAAGACCCGGTGCAGGTTTTGCTACAAAGAAATTGTCTGCTATCAATGCAAGTGCCAACTTGGGATTGTTAACGTAAATCAGCACCTTGTCTTGCTTTGAAAGTGAATCGGTAAACAGAACCATAGGGTCACAAAGAATTACCTTTGCCGTCGTCACCTCAGCAATACGCTGTTTATCCGGCCTCAGCCTCCCGATCCAATCGAGCGTATCTTCATCAACGGATTCAACCGGCCGTAAATGTTTTACAAACCGGCCTTCCGTCTTTCCGAAGGTTTGAAGCACCTCTGAACCAAGAAATTTGATCAGTTCGGTGACAGCAATCATAGGTGTCTCTCCCTAAAATATTTCAGATACTGCTCAGGTAGTTTTCGTGCAACAACTCTGCTGGTATAGCCTCTTGGTTATGGTAATGGGCCATGACCGCCTTGTACTGATTAACTATATTTTGCGCGCAGCTTTGATTATCAAACCATCTGTCAACAAATGCCTTGGCCTTTCGGCTTAGTTCCGCGCCAAGTGTCGGCTCGTTCAGGAGGCGCAGCATATTGTCAGCCAATGCGGCGATATCCTCCCGTTCACACAGCAACACCCGTTCATCCCCCTTGTTAAGCAGCGGAATGTCGCCGGTGCGATAACTGACAACCGGCAAGCCCAGATGGATGGCCTCGAGAATAGTTCCAGGAATGGTGTCAAGCTTGGTAGGTAACAGATAATATTTCGCCCGCGCTGCCTCCCGTAGCAGATCTTCTTGCAACGCATAGCCAACTGATATTTTCACATTGTCAGCAATACCCAGTTTTCCCGCTTTTTCGTTCAGCTCTGCAACATAGGCCTCGTCACAGTAGCCCATCATACGCAGGGTAACATCAGGCCTGTGCTGTTTCACCAGTGCCAGTGCCTCCAGGGCATCTTCCGTCCCTTTCAAGGCGATCATGCGAGAGAAAAATACAAAGTCATATTTTTTTTCAGCCTGCTGATTATCAGTAAGTTTCACTATCTTGAGCGGAAAACGATTCCAGAAAAAAATCGGTTCTGAGGCATCACGCAAGATCAGATCCGGCATAAAGGCGGCGTTAACTGCAAAATATCTGTTTTCTGCATGGGTCCTGCGTTCCACCTTGCAGCGCACGACATCCCGCTTTTCCACCTTGAAACGCTCTTCGTTTGAGTAAATACCCTGAATGGTGATCAGAACCGGAAGGTGTCTGATCCCCCATACCGTTGCAGAATAATAGGCGTTCTCTGCACCAATAAGATTGATGATATCCGGCTTTATTTTCTGAATAAAGCGGCTGACCAGAAAGCGGTTGCGGGCAAAACCGGAATAGTAATCCAAGCGGAAAAAACGTGGCCAATAGCGATTAAGGAAGGGGATGTCTGCCTTGAAGAAATGATACTGCACACCGTCCATCTCAAACGAACAGGAAAAGGTCTTTAAGCCCACATGGGGCGCAATGACATGAAGCTCAATATCATCAAACTGCTTGAATTCCTGGATCAGGTTGGTAACCCAGGGAGCAAAGTCAGCTATCATTTTGCCTTTAGCTACCAGAGGAAGGCGTTTTCGCACCTCTTCATTGGAAAAGTGGCAAATCCAGGCTACAGTTAGTTTCGACATGTTATTTAATTCCAAGTATTCTTAACAACTTATTGATTGCTTTTGGAATTAGGGAAATGGGGTAATACATATGAGACTTGAAATGCATTAAATCATATTCCCTGTTGGCTATTACAAGCGAAGGTTCTCTTTGAACGACATATGCCTCTGAAGCCTTAAGACTGTGATATTTCTGAATTGTATTTGAATGAGTGCCAATGTACCCAATATTCTCGATCAAGTTTTTTGAAGGTGTTATTGAAAGTCCGTTATTAATATGAATAGCTAATAAATACTGATAGTCCCACGCATGATCAGACAGGGTTTTATCTGCAGTCAATTTTACAAATAGTTTATTAAAAAATTGGCCTTCTGTTTTTGATAAAAATGTATTTAGAAAACCACCCACCTGGTAAAATTGATCCCATTTCCCCATGTCCATATCGAAATGCGCCCAACACCTCTTCCAGGTTGCCCACCCGCCACCATGGCCATAATGAGAAAACAAATAGTCCTGTTCCTGAAAATGTTCTGATTCCTCATGGTGCGACCTGCCACTAACCAGCCACACCCTTTCGTCATCAACATATTTCTCCAGGCAGTGATTGCAAAAGGAGAAAAACGGCATTGAAGGCACGCAATCATCTTCCAGGACAATCAGGCGGTCTTCAGTTTCAAAGGCCCACGATATGGCGGTTGCAGGTCCATAGCCACAGCCGAGATTCTGATCGAGAAAACGGTACTGAACATCACACTCCCAATCGACGTTTTTTACGATCTCCCTGGCTTTTTGGCATCCAACCGCATCCTTTTCATTGCCGGGACGGGGAGCATCTGCAGAAACATATAACTTCGCCGGTTTGGCTCTACGGATCGCTTCAAATACCTGTTTGGTTGTATCAGGCCTGTTGAATATGATTAACAAGACCGGTGCATTATTCTGAATATGCATGACAGTTGTTTTTCCTCATTTGATAAAGCAACACGGCTAGACTCAATACAGCCATGAATATAAAAGAAAATACCTGACCCCAGGCAGCGCCATAAAATCCATATGTATCAATCAAAAACTTGAATAAGAATATACAAACGACTGATCCAATAATGCGTATAAGCAGTTCAGTTTTAGTAAATCCATAACCGACTATTACCGTTATGGTTGAGTAGTAAAGGGTGACGGTTATGTTTTTTACAGCCAATATCTGGGCAAACGCTGAGGCATCTGTGTAACGGTTGTAGGTTAAAAGACCGATTATGAATGGCGCAAAAATAATAAAAACAATATTTGGAACAGCATTCAACCCAACTATTCCAATAATTATTTTTACAAGTTTACCCTTATTATTTTCAGCAATAGCTTTATAGATGTCAGGTTCAAAGGTTTGAGCCACTGCAGTATAAAAAATTGCAAAATATGCAGCTATCTGCATTCCTACATTGTAAAAGCCAAAGGTATAACTATCATTCAGGCGTTCCAGCATGGCCCGGTCAATTCCTGAAAGGAAATACCAGAGCATTGCAGAGACAGAAAGCGGCCAGCCAAAGCGGAAGGCATCCTTAATGACTTCAAAATCAAATTGCAGTTTTCTAAACAACTGCTTGAAGCAGTAAACCGCCGTAACCAGAGATGCCAGCAGAGTGGCCAGTAGCCGCCCGGTCGCCCCGTATTTGTAGATAACCACCAGCAAGATCGCCAATAGGGTGCCGAGCAGAGCGCTTGCTATTGTTACAACACTGAATCGTCCTGCATCACGTTCCAGCCTGCATTTTGCAAAAAACATCGTCGCAAAGTTGCCAAGGTAGATAGGAACAAATGTCAGCAGTGCATAGGGGTAAAAATCAAAGGATATGTTGCTCCATCGGCAGTATCCGTAAAACGCTCCGTAGGTGACCACCAAGGCTGCAAATCCGTATACCAGCAAGGCGATCAGGATAGTGTCGCTGACAATCTGCCGACGTTCTTCGTCTATCCGGTAATAATTGCGCAGGTAATAGGAAATAAGGCTGAAGTTCAGTATCGGCAGTACAATCAGACTGAAGGAGTTGAAATATCCCATTATGGCGTAATCCTCTGGAGAGAGGTTTTTAGCCATGAGCGGGTTAACGGCAATTCCCACAACTGACGTAAAAAGCGATGAAAACAGATACAAAAAACTGCTTTTGAAGTGTGCCTTGTATTTAGTTATCAGTGATCTGAAACGTTGGATTGACAGCTCCATTCCGTTACGATGTCAGTGTTTTTCAAAGAGCAGTACAAACGCCTCGGCGTATGCCACACCAATACGACTCCCCCGGTACGCTGCCAGTGCTTTGATCGCCGAATAGCTGCGCGGCATGGTATCCGGCATCAATTCACTGGCATAGGTAGACATAACCGCCAGCTTATCGTCCATATATTCAGAAATGTCGGTGAAGACGTTCGGGATAAACGCGTTCTCGTTCAGTGCCGGTGCGAACTCCGTTTCTGACAGGGTTTCGTACATCAATATTTTTTCGATAAAGGGCTTGCGAAAACTTTTTGTGCAGGAACTTACCGCTTCAAAGGTAACCCTGTGATCTGAGTGGACATCACTTCTATTGACCAGATAAATGATCTGCGGCTGCAGGGCAGTAAGCGCGGAATCAATTTCCTTCACCAGTTCCCTGAAGTTGATTTCATCCAGTAGTATGGTGGGAAAGCCCAACTGAACCGTCTCGGTGAAACCATACGCATCAGCTACGGAATTGATTTCATCTGAGCGCTTATTGATCACTTCAGCGCTGAAACGGTAAGGATGATCAGGGGTCATTGCCGTTATGATCAGCCAGTATATTTCGTCACCCTGCTGTTTGTGTTTGAAAATGGTTCCACCACAACCGAGTGTTTCGTCATCTGGATGAACCGCTATAAACAGGACTTTTTTCATAAGTAATTCGTGCCTCGAATGCAGATATAATTTAAAGCTGCCGGATTAATTGCGCCGGATTACCAAGGTATATGCCAGGAACAGAAATATCCGTTACCACAACACTCCCGGCACCGATTACCGCTCTGCCGCAGATTGACAGCCCGTTGGAAACCACAGCGCCGCTGCCGACAAAAACCTGCTCTCCGATTTTGACGTTGCCGTTGATCATCGCCCCGGTAGAAATATGGCAATGGTCTCCAATTTCAGCATCATGCTCGACATTCGCAAAATTGTTGATGATACAGTTCGCCCCAATAACAACATCACTGTTCACCAGGGTGTGATGCATAATGATGGAACCGAGACCAACCGCAGCATACCGGGAAACAACAGCATTTTTTGCAACTACCGTGGCTAATTTTGCACCCCTGCCCAGAACCTGCTCATACAGCTTGCGACGTAAAGCAGCACTTTTTATCTGACCTACCGTTACAAGATATTCTGCCGTTGACAGGTCAAACGTTCCTATCTCCGCGTCCGTTCCAATAACGTTGTAATCAAGAATGTTATTGCCAACTGTTTCCGGCAGATCCAGCACGCCGACAATCTTGTAATCACTACCGGTTTCGATAACCTGAATACAGGATTTGCAGTGCCCGCCACCGCCAATCAGAACAATATCCGTCATCTATTTTCTCACGCTGCTGGGAATATTAACGATCCTGTCTTCCAACCACTGCGTTGTATCCAGGGCATCGGTTTGACAAGTTGAGAACATCGGCAACGTGTGCATGGGACGCCACACCGGTCGAGTCATGACCTGCTCTTTGTTTGACAACTTCAGAAATGCATCCCGCTCACTCTTGTTCTCCAAGACAATCGCATTCAGCCAATAGTTTGAGCGACAATCTGAAGGCTCTGTGACAAATGAGATCCCGACAGAACTGAAATATTCGGCATAGGTGTGGGCAAGTTCCCGTTTATCGGCCAGAAAGGCATCCAGGTTTTCCATTTGAGCACACCCTAGAGCCGCATTGATGTTGGGCATACGATAGTTGAAACCGATCTGGTCGTGAGCAAACTCCCAGGGATGTGGAAGTTTAGCCTGCGTGGAGAGATGCTTGGCTTTTGCCGCCAATTGGCTGTCATTAAAAAGCAGCATGCCTCCGCCACCCGTTGTAATGGTTTTGTTTCCATTAAAGCTGAGTACACCGATATTCCCGAATGTTCCGGTATGTCTGCCTTTGTAGAAACTCCCCAAACTTTCAGCAGCATCTTCAATCAGGACAATATGATTTGCACTGCAGACCGCCATCAGTTCGTCCATCTTTACTGGATGCCCAAAGGTGTGCATCGGCACGCAGGCCTGAATTCTGCGACCGGTTTTTATATTGAAGCACTTCCCTTCACGTATTTCGGCGTGCTCCTGCAACCACTCTTCCAGGGCTGTGGGAGAAAGCCCCAGAGTTTCCAGGTCCACATCCAAAAAGACCGGATGGGCATTGCAGTATGAGATCGCATTTGCAGTGGCGATAAAAGTCAGTGACTGGGTAATTACTTCGTCACCAGCCTCTACACCGGATAAAAGAAGCGCCAGATGAAGAGCACTGGTGCCGTTGACGCAGGCAACAGCACTGTCTGCTCCGGTGTAGTCCGACATAACTTCTTCAAAGCGATCAACAAACTTGCCCACGCTGGAGACAAAGGTCGTCTCTATGCACTCATGCAAATATGTTTTTTCATTGCCTGTGAAACGCGGTTCGTGCAGGGCTACAAATCCTTCAGGTTGATGAAACGCCTTCCTGATGTAATCGGTAATATCCTTAAAACTGCCATCTCCAGCCTTACACATTGTAGATATCCGCCTTATACCCGGCCAGGTTCTCCGGTTTGCCAAACCATTCAATCGTTTCACGCAAACCGACTTCTATTGAGTATTCCGGTGCAAACCCGGTCAGTTTATTAATCTTCGTGTTATCCCCCCACAGGCGGAAAACTTCAGAATTCTTCGGACGGAGTCGCTGGCTATCTTCAATAAAATCAACATCTGCACCCATGATTTTGGCGATAAGTTGCAGGGTGTCACGTACGGATATTTCAAAATTACTGGCAATATTGACCTCTTCACCTATGGCAGCCTGACAGTCGGCAAGCTCAACAAATCCCCGGCAGGTGTCTTTGACGTAGTTAAAGTCGCGGGTAGGGCTTAAATCGCCCAGCTTGATCTCTCGTATCCCGTTGGCTATCTGTGCAATTATTGTCGGAATAACTGCACGCGCCGACTGACGTGGTCCATAGGTGTTAAATGGACGCACTATAACCACCGGCAATTCAAACGCATTATAGAAACTCAACGCCATGGCATCTGCGCCGATTTTAGACGCTGAATAGGGTGATTGGGGCTGTTTGGGATGGTTCTCATCAATCGGGACATACTGCGCCGTACCGTACACTTCTGAAGTTGAAGTTATCAGCACGCGCTTAACGCCATTCTCTTTAGCCGCCTGGCAGATATTAAGGGTGCCTTTTACGTTGGTATCGACATAACTATCCGGGGCCACGTACGAATAGGGAATGGCAATCAGTGCTGCCAGATGAAAAATTATTTCTACATCCCTGGTAATATGTTTGCAGAAATGGGGGTCTCTGACATCACCGGAAACAATTTCCAGGTCAGGATGCCTGATCCCATTCAGCCAACCCCAACTGTTGAAAGAATTGTAATAGCAGAGCGCTGTCACCTGATGACCATGCTCAAGCAGCATCTCCGTAAGGTGAGAGCCGATAAAACCATCCGCCCCTGTAACTAAAACTCTGGACATATATGAAGCTCCGATATGAATGGCCCTGCGGGGCGTTCTGCCCCTACCCGGACCATAAAATAATTATTCAACGGCATCCTGACGGTGTAATCCCTGCAGAAACGCCCTGAAATCCTCACTGAACTCCTCCCGCTTCAAGGCCAGCTCTACCGTTGCCTTGAGAAAGCCCAGCTTGTCGCCGCAGTCATGGCGCTTGCCTTCAAACAGGCAACCGTAAATCGCCTCATCTGCAGCCAGCTTCAGAATCGCATCCGTCAGCTGGATTTCACCGCCCTTGCCCGGCTGCTGCTGTTCAAGGATCGGGAAGATCTCCGGGGTCAACACATAGCGGCCGATAATGGCCATATCAGACGGTGCTTCTTCAGGTTTGGGTTTTTCCACCAGATCAGTTACTTCATAAACCTGCTTGTAAATCTGGTTTGCCTGAACGCATCCGTAGGAAGAGATGTTCGCCATCGGCACCTGTTCCAAAGCCAGCACCGGCCCGCGATACTTGCGATAGACATCCAGCAGTTGTCCCAGGCAGGGTTGCGGGGCATCAATGATGTCATCCCCCAGCAGCACGGCAAACGGTTCATTGCCGACAAACTCTTTGGCGCACAACACGGCATGCCCAAGCCCCAGCGCCTGTTTCTGGCGAACATAAAAGATATCCGCCATATTCGATATTGACCTGATTTGGGTTAACAGGGCATCTCTGCCTTTTTCCTGCAGCAGTGCTTCCAGTTCAAAGGCGATATCAAAGTGATCCTCTATGGCCCGCTTACTGCGCCCGGTAACAAACAGGATCTGCTCAATACCTGAGGCAACCGCTTCTTCCACCACATACTGCACCAGCGGTTTATCTATCAGCGGCAGCATCTCCTTGGGAGACGCCTTGGTGGCTGGCAAAAACCGGGTACCAAGCCCGGCTACGGGGAAAACCGCTTTTTTAACACGCATCTGATGCCCTCTCCTTGTATGCTCTGCTACTCAACCGTTACTGATTTGGCCAGGTTGCGCGGTTGGTCCACATCATTGCCCCGCAGGGCTGAAACATGGTAGGCCAGCAGTTGCAACGGCACAGAAAGCAGCACCGGCGCAACGGATGCACCTGAATGTGGCAGTTCAAGCACCGCTGCGGCCCGTTCAAACTGGGCGCCATCCCCTTCACTGCAGATAACAATCACCTGTCCGCCCCGGGCGATAACCTCTTCCATGTTGGAAACGACTTTCTCGTAATGGCGATCTTTTAACGCCAACACCACCACCGGCATATCCTCATCGATCAGGGCGATCGGGCCATGCTTCATCTCGCCGGCCGGATAGCCTTCAGCATGGATGTAGGAAATTTCCTTCAGCTTCAGAGCCCCTTCAAGGGCAATGGGATAGCTGGTGCCACGTCCCAGAAACAGAAAATCCTGGGCATGCATAAAGCGGCGGGCAATCACCTCAACGGCACCGTCTAGGGTCAGAGCGGATTCAATCAGACCCGGCAGCCGAACCAGGTCTTCCAGCAGCCCACGGCCCTGTTCCGGCGATATGCTGCCACGGGCACGGCCCATCCGAATGGTCAACAGGTAGAGGGCGGACAACTGGGTGACAAAGGCCTTGGTGGAGGCAACACCGATCTCCGGTCCGGCGTGGGTGTAGATCACGCCATCAGCCTCGCGGGCAATGGATGAATCGATCACATTGCAGATGGCAATACAGCGTGCCCCCTGGCGGTGGGCTTCACGCAACGCGGCCAGAGTATCGGCGGTTTCTCCGGATTGAGAGATCACCAGCACCAGCGTATCAACATCCACCACCGGATTCCGGTAGCGGAATTCAGAGGCGATATCCACCTCAACCGGCAGGCGGCAATGTTCTTCCAGCAGAAATTTGCCCACCAGACCGGAATGCCAGGAGGTGCCGCAGGCAACGATGCAGACCCTTGAAAACCCCTGCAGTTCTTCATCCGGCAGGCGCAGGTCATCCAGATAGACATCTCCGGCATCTTCCAGCAGGCGACCGGCCAGGGTATCCCGCACTGATCTCGGCTGCTCAAAGATCTCCTTCAACATAAAATGGCGGAATCCGCCCTTTTCAGCCAACAGCGGCGACCAGTCGATATAACGTGGCTCTTTTTCCAGGGTGTCGCCATAGATCGTCGAGAAGCTAACCTCGCCCTGATTAAAAACAGCCATTTCGCCATCTTCAAGAAAGACCATTGATCGGGTCTGGGGCAGAATGGCCGGAATATCGGAGGCAACCAGAAACTCGCCTGTTCCCATTCCAACCACCAGCGGTGAGCCCTGCTTGGCAGCTATCATCAGCCCTGGCTCATCACTGCAGAGAATGCAGAGCGCATAGGCGCCCCGCACCTCTTTCAAGGTGTGGCGGACCGCTGCTTCAAAGTCATCGCCTGCCTTCATCCAGTGTTCAATCAGGTGGGCGATCACTTCAGTGTCGGTGTCGCTGCTGAAGTTGTGACCAAAATCGCGTAATGCCATTTTCAGGGCAGGATAGTTTTCAATAATGCCGTTGTGCACCAGCACGATGGACCCGGCCTGATGGGGGTGGGCATTGGTTTCCGATGGCTTGCCGTGGGTGGCCCAGCGGGTATGACCGATGCCGGTGGTTCCTTCAAGCGGCTCCTGATCCAGAGATGCCGCAAGGTTCCCCAGTTTGCCCTCACGCCGCCGGATCGTGGTCCGGCCGCTGAACAGCGTACAGATGCCTGCAGAGTCATAACCGCGATACTCAAGCCGCTTCAGACCTTCCATGATCACCGGCTGGGCAGCCTGATAGCCGATATAGCCCACAATCCCGCACATAGCTCAGCCCCTTTTCTTTAATGCAGCCAGATGCTGTTCCCACTGCCAGGCCGTCTTGACCATGAACTCCAGATCATTATGGCGGGGTTTCCAGTCAAACAGCTGCTTGATCAACGTGTTATCCGCCATTAATGCCGGGGGATCTCCGGCACGGCGCTCTTTCTCAACCACCGTAAAATCAACGCCGGTAACCAGCTTTGCTATGTCAATCACTTCCTTTACCGAGTATCCTGAACCATAGCCGCAGTTGACCGTTGCATTGTTGCCGGTGCTGGTCAGATACTCCATCGCATTCAGGTGGGCCTGGGCCAGGTCGGTCACATGGATGTAATCACGGATACAGGTGCCGTCAGCGGTGGGATAATCGGTTCCGTACAGATCAAGCTGGGGGAATTCACCGGCTGCAGTTTTAAGGGCGCGGGTAATCAGGTGGGTCGGGTGCTGATATGTCTGACCCAACTGTCCATCCGGGTCAGCGCCAGCCACGTTAAAATACCGGATAGCTGCATACCGGAAATCACTGGAGGCAGCCAGATCCGCCATGATCCGCTCACCCATCATCTTGGTGGCGCCATAGGGGTTAATCGGCAGCAGCGGCGCCGTTTCATCCACCGGGATCGTTTCTGGTATGCCGTATACCGCTGCGGTAGATGAGTAAATCAACCGGTTGACACCGTTTGCCTGCATCGCCTCCAGCAGGTTGAAGGTGTTGCACAGATTGTTACGGTAATACAGCATCGGGTTGCGCATCGATTCCTCAACCTGGATCGATGCAGCAAAATGCATCACCACATCCGGCTCAAAACCTGCAATCACCCGCTGCAGACCAAAGGTATCGGCCAGATCCCCCCGTACCAGACGCCCGGTAATCACGGCCCAATCATGACCGCTTGAAAGATTGTCAAACACCACTACTTCATGGTCCTGCTCACCCAACAGCTTGACCACATGGCTGCCGATATACCCGGCGCCGCCAACCACAAGAACTTTCATAGAGAGTATTCCCGTACTGTTTAAATTTGATGCCGGCAGTTCATTTGTAACGCCGTAATTCACTAGGCTTCGACGTTATAGCACCCAATTCTTACAGTCATGCGTCAGCTGCGGGAACATTCTGAAACAAACCTGCAACCGGCTACGTTACACTGCGGATACGCAAGCGCCCTCTCCTGCCAGGGCAAGAGAGGGCGCTTGAACAGAGGTCAGGAAAACCTCCGGCGGGGAACTGCTGTCAGAACCGGATGTTCAGATCCAGCTGGAACAGATCAACATTAAAAGTTTCTCTTGAAATTTCGTTGGTGGTCAACCAGCGTGCTGACAAAGAGGTGTTCTTCAACAGCCCCAGCTCCCCCCCCAATATCCAGCCTTTAGCATTGGTGCCCCCCAGGTGGAAGTCTGAATCGGTAAAGGCATCCAGCACCGCATCCGCCTCCAGCCGTTTGTAGGCCAGATAAGCGCGCCAGTCCCACTGCTCACGCACCTTGGGATAACCAACATCCAGACGAATTTGATACCCTTCAGTTTCTTTTACAACTTCACCGGGGGTAACACCGCCGCGACGGGCCACGGCTGCGCGGTCAAACGCCAGGTTGTTCACATAATCAGCCGTAAAGATCAGGTGAAAGGGGTGCCAGTAGCCCAGATCAAGCTGCCCGGTCAGGCTCAGCTCACCGTAATCAGCAATCAGAGCCGGTACTGTTGTGGTTGATAACGGGTTGATATTGTACAGTGAGTTACCCTTTTGCATATACTGCGGTGCAGAATAGTTGCTGACATCTGCCTGATCATATACCCGACCGACGACATTGGAGTAGCCGTAGTAGGCAACCGCCAGTTTGGCAGACAGCTCATCCTCCTTACGATACTCGGCCCCCAACTGGCCGCCATAGAGCCATTTGTCACGCTGACTGAATTCAACCTCCTGAATCGGGAAGGCACCTCCGGTCAGGAACAGTGTCCACTCCGGGTTCAAACGGTGGCGGTAGGTTGCGGCAACACCGTCAAAATTCAGGTCCTGATCCCAGACCAGATCGGTGGAGAACCAGGGATTGGGGAAGTGACCGCCCCGAACCGTCAGCCAGTCGCCCGGTTTCCAGGCCACATAGGCCTGATCCACCTGAATCGCCTTTTTGTTAAAATAGGTTCCCAATGTCTGGTTGGTGGAAACCGGATCAGTGGTATTACCGGTGGCCAGGCCAAAGACCGCCTCAACCTCATCATTCACCTTGGCGTTCACGTTTAAACGACCTCTGATGCGATAACGCTGACGATCCTCAGTCGTGTTCATCAAATCCAGGGTCAACGGACTGATCAAGCCGGAATAATTGCCTGATTTATCGAAAAATGCCGCCTCATAGCGCAACCTGAAATCACCGGACAGGCTGATCTTCTTGGTCCAGGACGGCGCTGCAATGGATTTACCGGCTGAAGCCACCTCTTCTTTGGCCGCCTTGTTCACCTCGGCCCGCATCTCGGTCTTCACCTCACCACTGACCGCCTCAGCCACCTGATCAAGCCCCATCTTCTTCTGATAACGGGCCTTCACAAAAGCTGTTTCCCAGGGCAGCAGCACCCGCTGGGCAGTGGCCTTGTCGATCATGGCGGTCAAGTCTTCCTGGGGCATACTGGAACGGACATAGGGGATCTGGCGCTCTGCCGTAATAATGGTGGCCGGCATCTTTTCCAGCGGCGATGCTGCTGCTCCAGTTTTGGCTGCTGCTGCCTCTGCAGCCTCAAATTCATCGGACAGACGGGCGGTCAGTTCCTGGGCCTCATCAGCCCCAACCAGCCCCTGCTCCTTCATTACCTCAATCAACGAACGCAGATCCTTTTCAGGCAGACGCTGCCCTTTGGCTGCAGCCACTGATTTTTCAAACTCTGCCCGCTTGCGGTAGCGTTCCTTTACCAGCGCAGCCTCTGCAGATGTCAACAACTGCTGTTTGCCTGCCTTGTCGATCAGGCCGGTCAATGCCTCTTCCGGCAAAGTGGTTTTCAGTGGCGGCAGCTCCTTGCTCTTCACCACCTGGGCCGGAGCAGGTCCCTGCTGTTTCTTGACCGCCTCAGCAATCTCATGGGCCTTTTCCTCTTCCATCTTGCGCTTGAACTCATCGGCCTCAGCACCGGAAAGAATCCCCCGATCACGCAGCAGATCCAGCAGGCCGTCCATTGCTCCCTTTGTTGTCTTTACCGGTACTGCATCAGCAGCATACAACGTAACCGGCGCCTGCATTGCCAGGCATCCCATCAGCGCTGCAAGCGCCAGACTTCCTGATCGTATCTGCACAAAAAACCTCCTGATAAATTTAAATAATCCTATAAATCTTAAAACGGCAGTTCAATATCCACGAAGGACACGAAGTTTCACGAAGATTCAACAGATTACAGGATACAAATGATTCACCCCAAAAGTTGTTGCTGTCTTAGCCTAAACAATCTGTTTTTCTTGGTGTTTCTTCGTGTACTTCGTGGACAACTGCTTTTCCTAGGATAAACCTTTAAAATCATTTGAACGGTGTTCAGCATCACCCCTGCGAGCTGACCCGGATGGTCATCCCCTTGGGCATCCCGTCCGGCAGCGGCTGGCTGAACCGCATGGCAGGCAACTGCTTCCGCAATGCCTCATCAACCTTGTCATTACCGGAAGAGTTCACAATTTTAAACTGCACCACCGAACCCCGTGGATCAAGCTGCAGCCAGACCACCGCCTTATGCTTGCCCTTGGGTATGCCCCCCTCTTCATCCAGGGCCTTTTTGATCTTGCCCCACAGTTCATCCTGCACCTTTTTGGTGTACCAGCCATACTTGGCCATAAGCGACATACCGCTGCCGCCACCACCGCCGCCGCCCCCGATAATGGAACGTCCACCCTTACGGCCAGCCAGGTTAAACCCGTCACTACCAGCCCCCCCCTCGGCATCAAGACCAAGCGGACCTGCCGGAGCATTGTCGGCCGGCTGGTTATTCTGGGGGGTATCCATCTGCTGCTGTGTCGGTGCATCCATCTGCTGCGTCTGCTGCGGCTTGGGTGCCTCAGGCGGCGGCTCAGGCGGCTTATCCTTCTGTTCCGGTGGCTTCATCAGCGTAACTGAAGAGATCTGCAGTTTTTTTCGCGGACCGCTGTCCGTCAAAAAGATCTTGAGCAGAAAACCGACTGCCAACAGCAGAACCACGCTGACGGCTCCCACCACCAGTATGCTCTTCAGGTCAATCCGCTTCTTTTTGTGCGTACCTTTTTTCATAGAGATCCCTGGCTACTTGACCAGCTTCTGCGTAACCAGACCCAGCTGGGTTATCTCCAGTTTCTGCAGCAGGTCCAGCACCTCGATAATATTCTTGTAGGAAACCTTCTCATCCCCCCGCACCACCACCGGCAGGTTCGGGTCGCCAGCCTTGAACTGACGCAGACGGGTCTCCAGCTCGGTCAGAGTCACCGGAAAACTGTCCAGAAAGATGGTACCTTCCGCAGAAACCGTAATCGCCTTGGTGCTGGGCTTGATCTTGCTGGCCGCAGCACTGGCCTTGGGCAGGTTAATCTGAATCCCCTGCACCGAGGCAGTCACCACGATCATGAACACCACCAGCAGGTTCCAGGCCAGGTCCAGCAGCGGAACCACGTTGATCTCTACCAGTTCATCTGCTTCTTCTGACGGTCCCCTCATGATTGATCTCCGTAAGCGCCCTCAATCTTCACATGCAGCTCATCGATAAAGGTACGGTTGTTAGAATTGATCAGCTTTATTCTTGAGTTAAGAAATGAATAGGCAAACAGGGCCGGAATAGCCACAAACAGACCAAACAGGGTACAGGCCAGTGCGGAAGCAACACCCGGCGCAATGGCAGCCAGGTTTGCCTCACCGGATTCAGCCAGACTGGCAAAGGTGTTCATAACCCCCCAGACTGTACCCAGCAGACCCCAGAACGGACCACCGGAGATGCCCAGGGTCAGCACCATCATCCAGGTGGAAAGTTGTTGCCCTTCCACAATACTGGCCCGGTCCAGCGCTGCCCGGTAGATATTGATCACCGATGGACTCAAACGGCTGATCTTCTCCGTGCTCTGCTTTTTACCCTCTAACCAGTTGATAATTTCATCGTGGCCGGCATGGTAAATCCGATACAGGGTTGAATATTCAAAATCCCCTTCTTCACTTTCGCTCACCAGAGCCAGTGGATCAGCGCTTCCCTTGAATGCAGCCAGAAATGCCTGATTGTCCCTTTGCACCTTCTGCAATAACAGGAACTTCCAGATAAACACGCCAATTGCCAGTGCCAGCATGGTGCTACACAGACCGATGATCAGCCAACCATCCAGGGTAACCGACTTGGCAATCACCTTCATCAGGTGGATGGTCAGATCTTCACCGCCCCCTTTGCCTGCCTCTTCAGCAAGCACGGCGGTCAGCTTGCCGTCCTGGCTCTGACCGGCCACCGCAGCCTTAAACCAACCAGCAGCACGGGGGATGGAAGACAGCTCCAGTTCATCCAGATCACCAATAAAGCCGGACTTGCCATCAAGGGTTGCACCAATCCCCAGCTCAGCCGCAGGTGAAGGCAGCGCACCGGCAGCCATGGCAACAGAAGCAGCCTCAACACCGTTCAGGTAAACCGTCAGCTTCTTGCCCGGTTCGGCAGACACGGCCAGATGCTGCCAGGCATCAGCAGTCAGCCCCTTGCTGCGGGGAGTCACACTCTTGCCCACCCTGGCGGTAACACCGGCAGTACCAGCGGTTATAACAATACCGTCCTTACCGTCATCCCAGGAAAAAAGACGTCCTTCAGCGCCGCTCGCGGCCGGCTTGACCCAGGCAGAAAAACTGAATCCCTTGGCAAAATTAAGTGAGGGAGCCCGCTTCACCACCATCCGCTGGCTGCCGTTCAGCTTGGCGCCGTTACCGATCAGGGTCGGCACCGCCAGGGCGCCGTCAAACTCGGCCCCGTGGTTGGCGTAGGCAGTGGCATCCTTGGGGGTGCCATCCTTCTGGTCAAAGTGAAACACCGCTGCCTGGGCTGTATCGTAAGTCCCGCCGGAATCAGCACCGGCAGCAGCACTGCTGTTACCGTAATAAACCCAGATCGCATCCTGGGCAGCCTTACCGGCAATCTGGGGCACCTTCACCCAGAACAGGGCGATCCCCTGCTTGGGATCATACTTTTCCAGATGGTATTTCAGCGGGGTCTTGTCATCACTGCCCACAAAACGGATATCAGCGCCATCATCCTTGGCTGCCTCAAAGGCAAAATTACCACTGTGCAACCGGACCAGCACCGGCAGTTCAGCCAGGTTATCCGCAATGGCGGCCCCTTTATCCGTGGTATCAAAACTTACCTTGCGACGCTTTTCCCACTTGCCATCCCACCAGGCATCGGCACTGGTTGCCCCCAGCAGCAGCGAAAACGACACCACCAGCGCAGACAGCCAAAGCGCAACACCTCTTCCAGAAAAACCGGTCATCTCTTCCTCCATTGTTTCAGATAGTTACTGTATACCTGCAATCACATTCCCCTCAATTGGGGGGATTCTCTTCAAAGCCCAGCACCTTCACATCCAGCCAGGCGGTTACAAAACTGTCAGCAGCCGCCACCTTTTCCACCAGTGATTTGTTACCCATGGCCGTACTCTCCACCAGCATTCTGCTCCCCTCGTTCAGGGTACCGCTGCCGGACAACGTCCCCAGACTGGTGGTCGTGGTCTGGGCCGGTACCCCCACCGATAGCCCTGACGATGAAATATTGTTGGAATTCAACACCGTATCAGCCCCGATATAGACCTTGCCGCCGTAGATCCCGGCCTCACCGGCATCCACCAGCCGGGCCACCAAGGCAATATCCCCTTCTGCAGGTCTTGTAGGACTAATTTTGTCAGGATTATACGCTGGAATGGAAGAAGCAGACTTATAGTCAGGGTAATTACTCATATCCCATGCTGTCGGTATGTCTATACCTGAGTCATAGGTCATGGCCCGCACCCCGCTGCCCACCGAAGGAGGGCTGAAACGGGTAATGTAACTGCCGTCATCCCGCATAACCTTCAGGGATTGAGAAGGGTTGATGGCAGTCTTGGAACCGCGACCGGCATAGATATTACCTTCATCGCTCCAGACCGTAATATCGCCACCGTAGAAGGTCATCAGGCGGGATTCGTTCACATTCACATCCCCCCGGCTGAAGACGTTGATATCGCCCCCCTGGGCGGTATAGACCCCGGTATTCTTCTGTTTGGAACTTTCGTAGAAGGTACTTTTACCCACATTGAAGGCATCACCGGTCATGATGTTGATACTGTTGCCGGCCAGGGTACTAATCTGTGAAGAAACCATGTTCAGATTACTGGTGCGATCCAGAATATCCCGTTTTTCAAGGTCAGATTCATTTTCATCTGTCAGGAACGGCTTGATCAGATTCGTCTGCAGCTCTTCCAGCTTGGCTGCTGCAGCAAGCTCAGCCGCAGCCTTTGAAGCGCCGTCGCTGCCGGTATCGGCCTTGATCCGGCTGTACTCCTGGGCACCGGCCTTCAGATCATGAAAGAAAGTTGCCACATCGGCTGCAGCATAGCTTTTGCTTTTATCAACACCGGCCAGTATGAACAGGTCGCTGCCGGTCTCGGCCAGAGCTGCGTTCTTATGGTTACCGTAGGTCTGAATACCGATGGTACCGCCCAGATCAATATCACTGCCGGCTGCCACCAGAAAAGTACCGGGGCCGCCCTGCTGGAAGCCGGTATAGAGATAGGTTTCGGATGTTTCATTCTCTTGCAGACCTGCAGTATTAAGGACAATTCTACCGCCTGCCGTAATGCTGGACAGATCACCGCTGTTGATGTTCTGGCCAACATAGTGCAGGTCAGTAATGTTACCATCGACGCTGATCCTGGCCTGCTTGACCAGGTCCAGTTCAAGGTCCGTGATATCGCCGCCAACAGTGATGGTGATCGGGTTACTGGTATCGCGCGCCGCAGTAAGCTTCGTGCTGTGGCTTTGTGAGAAACTGGTAAGTTTCGCAATCGGTGAGCTGGTCTGAACCCCGTACACTTCATCAGGGTTGAGATCGGACATGACCAGACGTGATCCTACTAACTCAGTGCTTACTTGTGTAGAAGTACCGATAAGGTCGCCACCTGCCGCCACATTCAGCTCTGCCGTAGCAGACGGTGCCAGCACAAAACTGTTCTGCAGGAAGATATCACCGGCAGCCTGCATACTGAGCGAAGCAGGCAGAATCCGCATCTGCTCCGTTGTTTGGGCGCCATAGTATCGGTCAAGGCCGGTCAATGTCAGGTCACCAGTCAAACTGGTCAGGCTCAGACTGCTTTCCGGCAGATAGGTCAGGTTCCATACGTTTTTAAAACCGGAATGAGCAATGGTGGGGTTATCCAGCGTACCCAACCAGATATCGGCCTGGGCAGTTACATCAACAGCCTTGGTATTGCTGGCAGAGATTACCGCCACATTGTCATCGGTACCGAAGCTCCCCTGGCTGCTCAACAGGGCATTGCCGTTACCGGACATGAAACGGCCATTCAGGTTGCCGCCACTGGCCACCTCCAGATTGCCGCTGGTCGTACTGCCGCTGGGGGCAAAACTGCCTATCGGGGCCTGGATGTCGCCACCGGCCTGAACCGTTACATTGCCGCCAGCCATGGCGGCGATACCCTTCAAACCGCCTGATTTCGTATAATCAGCCCCCCAGTAGGTAGGCACCACCGTATTATCAATGGTTATGTAGCCATCTGAATTTAAAACAGGATTCCCGCTTGCATCCCGTCGTATTGAAAACATATTGATATTTTTGACTGAATCCCAAGGCAAACCGGTATTGAGACTACCGCTTATGGAACCGCCAGTTTTCACTACAATATCTCCGGCATTTCCGTAGAACCAGTATGAAGATGCAGCCGACTCTACGGCAGCCTTGACCAAGGATTGCGTAGACTCATCAAGATTGCCTCCTACAACTGTAACCTTAACCGTGCTGGCAACTTGCTGGTTACCAACTGGAAGCAAAATAATCTTGTTTTCGTTGATAGAAGCGGTGAAAGGCAGATGGTTATCGTTAATCAAGGCATTGATCTTTTCTAACAACCTGGCCGCAAGAATCCTGTCATATCCATAGGCATACTTGTTGTAATCATCAGCCAAAATTTCAAGCGTTGTCTGATATCCACCAATACTTACCTGAACAGTGGTATCAACCCTCGTAAATCCGTCCTTCACAGAGTCGTTTGACAAAGAAATAACCCTGGCTGCCATACCGTTGGTGCCGGTGGTACGGATCGCCCCCATGGTTCCGGTACCCAGTTTCAGCTCTTTCTGAACCGTCAGATCAATATCACCGGTGGCGCTCTGGAGCACCCCGCCGCTGCTCAGGTCCAGCGTACCGCCCACTTCTCCCCTGATAGCTCCACTATAGGAACCGATCGTAAACTTCGGCCCTGCAGTACCACCGCTTAAGTCGCTGGTCATGGTTGCATTATTCAGTTTGGTATCACCGCCGCTGGCAAAGGAGATGTTGCCGCCTTCAGTATAGGCACCGCCGGTTACGGTCAGCAAACCGCTACCCGCTGCGGTTGCCAGAGGATTGGCGCCGTTGGCACCGGCCACCAACCTGAAATCCCAGGAATCTTTCAGGGCGCTGCTGATGGTCTCTGATTTCAATTCGGCATCAGTGGTCGGTTTATCCTCCAGCTTGGCGGTCAAGGTCAGGTTGCCAGCAGCACGCAGGGTCAGAACACCGGTCTCACTCTTGCCGTTTACCGTGTAGCGCCAACCGGTCAGATCAAGGGCTGAGCCCAGGGTCATGGCGCCACTGCTCTGGGCCTCAACACCGGGCCGGAAGTGGAAGGCATCCTTATTAGACATGGTCAGGCCGGACAGCAGGTTGGTGCGGTAGCCAGTGGCGTTGGCCATATAGTCGTTAGTATTTTTCTGCCAATAGGCAATGTTATTATCTTTGGCATAGTTGGCATCCCTTGTGTTTGTAATGTTAACTATGCTTGTAACGCCCTTGTAGACCTTGACCGCCTCAACATTCACCTCTGAAGCGCCCTTGATCTCACCATTCAGGGCCATCTTGACCCCGTTTTCCTCGTCGATATCCTGCACTGCCCGCAGGTTTACCGTGCCGCTGTTGTCTGAAAGGTCCAGCAACGAACCGGAATCAAGGGTCAGGGTGCCGCTGCTGCTGCCCAGATTCACTGCTCCGCCACCGGTAACCGTAACGCTTGAACCAGCGGCCAAGGTCAGGTTTTGATCGGCAAACAGCTCCACCTGACCTTTGCCGCTTCCGGTGGTGATCTGCCCCTCCAGAGTCAGCTTGCCAGCATCCGCTGCCAGAGAAACCCTGCGTGCTGTAATCTCATCGCCTGTCAAAGAATCAGCAACCGTCAGATCACCGGTTCTAGCCCGCAGGTTGATCTGCTCGGTAAAGCCGCCGCTGGCCAGGGTGGTTAGCAAGGTCCCGGTATCTCCAAAGGTTGCGCTGTCCATGCTGAAAGAGCCACCGGTTCCTGTGCTGCTTCCCTGCAGGGTGTTGTCACCCACGGTTACCCCGCCGGTTACAGCAATCAGGCTGATGCTGCCCGCATCCCCCTGGCTGCCAGCCGAGACATTCAGCAGCGCCCCGTCAGCGATGGTCAATGCACCGTTGGTTGCCGTGGCCACAATGCTGCCCCCTGCGCCGGTGGCAGAGCCCTGGTTCAGGGTTTGTGAGCCGTTGGCAAAGGTCAGACTCTTGGTTGCATCAAATTTCAGGGTACCGGACTGCATGGCAACCGTACCGGCCTGGATGATGTCAGTAGCCTTAAAGGCCAGAGCACCGCCGGGGATTATGCTGGTTCCGGCTTTACCGGTAGACTGATTGATGGTCAGGGTATTGGCTGCCTGCACCAGCACGTTGGCTGGCAGGTAATTCTGGTTGGTCAGATCCTTGGAGGCCTTTGTGGTTACCCGTTGTGCCTGCATGGTCAGGTTGCCGGAGCTGTTCAGGGTACCGCTGCCGCTGAACACCAGATCATGTGCAGCATCAAGCAAAACATCAGAGAAGCCGTTAAACTTCACATTGCCGTACCCTGTACTGGAAATACTCTCGTAGTGGGTATCCACGTCAATGGTATTGGCTTTCAGGGTTAGTTTGGTTTCTTTGCCAGGCGTCTTAATCGCAGCGGTATCAGCAGGTGAGCTGTTCTTCAGGTAAAGCTGTTGTGCGCTGACAGAGGCGGTTACCTCATCTGCACCTGCCACCAGACTGGCCGCATCAAGGGTCAGATTTCCTGCGGTTGTCATCCATTGTACGCCTTTGTCATTAGCAGTACTGTTAAAGACAATGGCAGTTTTACTTTTCAGCCCGATGTTGCTGTTAAGGGCATTCAGCTTGCCCCACAGGTTTTCACTCAGATAAAGGGCACCGTCCGTATCCGTACCACCCACCTGGATCTTGTTGCTTGCCAGGTTTACCTGCGGTGCATGCAGGGTCCCCTCAACAGTCATGTCGCTGGCAACATCCAGATCAATGCTCTTGGTACCGGTCAGGGTAGCCCCTGCGGCCACATTAACCGTACCGGTGGGGCTGGCCAGGGTCAGGGTCTCGCCACTCAGACTGCTGTTAGTCTCGACCTTCACCAGATTTTTGGCCTGCAGGTTCAGATCACCGCTAACCACCAGGTTACTCCCTTCGGCAAAAGTCAGGGTCTCGGTGGTTGCGGTGCTGCCCAGGGTAACTGATTTAAAGCCCTGACCGGAAAGTGCGTCACTGGATACCGCCACGGTTCCCTTCAGGCTGGATGGAATGGCGCTGCTGAAGTCAATGCCACCGGTGGTGGAAGCGTTACTGTTCTGGACCGTCATGTTTGCACCGGCCAGACTGATGCTGCCACCGGTATATTTTTCACCGTTCACGGCCCTGGCGCTAATGGTGCCGTCCAGCAGGATGGTGGCGCCATTAATGGAAACAGCATTACCATTGCCTGCATCCACCTTGAATTTCGTAAAGTCGCCTTCTTTCAACACATCGCTTGCTGTTCTCACGGTGTAACCACGGTAGCGGCTGCTGCTGACTGCAGTATTGGCCTCACTCAGGTAGCCACCAATAATATTGTATCCTTCAGTGCTCCGGTTGCTTTCGCCGGGAGCAACATAGCCGCCTGCATCACTGACAACCAAGGCGTTGGGAAGGAAGGCGTACCGTTCAGGCACTATGGTATAGACACCGGCAGCAACACCATCGCCACCAGCCAGATAGATGGTCTGTCCCCCCAGTGGCGCAGTTGCCTGGGGCACTACCACAAAACGGCTGCCGGTCTTGGTCGGATTAACCGGACCGAGCTTCTGTACTGTACCTTCGTAATAGTACCTGCCTGCTTTAAGCGGATCAACCGACCCGGCTGCACCGGGGTAGAATTTGTAGGCAAAGAACTCACCGCCACCGGACACATCAATCAGTGCGCCATCAGCCTGCACCACCTCACCTGATGTACTGTCGCTGTTGATAAAGACCCCGGCTGCAGTTCCACGCCAATTTGCCAGATCTTCCTCAGAGTTTACGGCAACCGGCTTGGAAAAATCATTGTTTGGATTAAGGACCAGTTTGCCGTCACTGTCCAGATAGCCCACCTGCACGGCATCGCTGCCCCCCCTGGTGCTGGTGATGCTGCCCGGCGCCAGATAGACCCGGCTGTTGCTGCCGGTGGTATTCAGGCTGATTCTGCCCAAAGGAGCCAAAAGAGTACCGGACTGGTTGATTCCGTTCTTTGCTTCAACCGTCAGGCTGCCGCCGACTGAATCCAGATACCCGTTAACAGGCCCACCGGAAGACAGAAACGTGACGCTACCTTCACTGGATTTAATCAGGAACTCAGAAGGGGTTATCTGCGTGATTTCACCGGCAACATAGGCATAGTTTTTAGGATAGATCCGGGCGGCCTGCAGAGTCAGGTCACCTGCTGTAGTCAGTGCACCGGTCCAGTAGGTCTCTCCGGGCCAGATTTCAGAAGCGCTTATGTCGTTGATCGCCGACAACCTGCTTGAGCTGAAACCGTTCAGGGCCACGCTACCGGAAAGATCAAGGACATTGGCGCTCAGGTTAAGCTGTGCCGTACCGTTTACAGCTGTTTTGGTAAACAGACTGCTGTTGGTCAGATTGATCCAGGGGGCATACAGACTGATGATGCTGTCACTGGTGCCGCTGATCAGCGGCGCATCCAGGGTCAGACTGCGGCCGATCCGCTGATCCATGGAACCGGACAGGATCAGTTCATTGTTGCTGCCAAAGCTTAAGGCATCAAAACCTGCCCCCAGATAGCTGCCAATCTGGGAACCGGTCACGGTCAGAGGATCGCTTGATGTGCTGATACCCAGAGTTCCCCCTTTGGTGCCTGCCAGATGGGTGGCAGCCTGCAGGCTGCCCTGCAGATCAAGGAAGGCGCCGCTGATGGTGACACTACCGGCTGATCCGGCCACCGTGGTACTGCCAACCCCCAGGCTACTGTTATCCAGAACCGTTACCGCCACCGCTGCTGCACCGGAAACATCAGCCACCGCACCCTGTGCCATGCTGACCGTGCCATAGGACGATTTCAGACTGATACTGCCGCCATCCCTGGGGGTGGTTTCAAAGAATTTGGCAGAGCCAAGTTTTGTCACCACCGCCTTGTTGTAGCCGCTGGCATCAAGCAGGGCGCTGCTGCCAATGGTCAGACCATGGTCTGCCACTTCGTTACCGCCCGTTGCCGCCACTGAAATCTTGCCGCTGTTACTGCGCAGGGTACCCGCAATCTTTACGCCGGGTCCACTCAGCTCAATACTGCCTTCCGGCGCAATGGTCAGGTCAGCCCCCTGCCCTACAGACAGCAGCGCCTGATAAGCTGCCGTTTGAATCCCTATACCTTCCCCCTGAAGATAGCCTGTACCGCTATAGTCCAATGTCTTCCCGGCAGTCAGTTTCAGTCCCATACTGCCGTTCAGACCGTTCACGTCGTTTACCGGCACCCGCGGCGATGCACCGTCCAGGCCCAGGCGGGCCAGACTGGCAGGCAGACGGGTCCCCTCTTCAACGGTCAGGCCAAAGACACCGGCCAGGTCCAGGGTACCAAAACCGCTGTCCAGCAGTTGATCGGTTCCCAGCACGGTTCCTGAAGCTGTGCTGCGGTACTGGTTGGCCAGGGTCATCCAGTTGCTGTGGATACTGAGGCTGCCGCCGTTTTTGCCGGTCATCGCCTTGCCGCTGACTGTCCCCTGCTGCAGAGCCACGCTGGAACCGGCCAGGGTCAGGCTGCCGGCATTACCGGCAGTGGCCTTGCCTTTTTTATCCAGGGTATAGCCGCCATCCACCGACAACACTGCACCTTGCTCAACCAGCACACCACTGCCCTGTTCGGTCAGATCCTTGACACTGATGCTGCCACCGTTCACGTAATTGGCAGACCGGGTATCGGTATAGTCCCTGTTCTGCAGGCCTGCGGTTGAAATACTGCTACCGGAGGCAAGCAGTACCTGTGAAGCGGTCGGCAACTCCACCTTGGTTCCATCAACCTTGATATGATCAAGCAGGCTGATATCCACCTTACCGGTAGGCACGCTGATACTGCCGTTATGCTCAACCTGCTGGGCTCGCAGTGTCACTGAACCGCCCGGCAGCAGGGCCAGGTTACTGTCTGCGGTGGTGGTGATACTGCTGTTGGTGTAGATCTGCAGGTTGGACAGGGCATTTTCCGGCAGGCTCAGTTTGCTGCTGCTGATTACCGATGTGGCGATGCTGCCCACAGGGGTGCTGAATTTATTCTCATCATACGTGTTCACCCTACTGGTCTGGGACTCAGCAGTATCAGTAATGACCACACCGTCAACAAACTGATTCGCTTCATTGCCATAGCTGGTATCACCCAGTATCAGGGTACCGCCGTCCGGCATCTTCAGGCCACGGGTCAGGGCATTCAGGCTGCTGTCCCGGATCTCATCCAGACGGGTCTGGAACAGACCCCTGGTGACGCTGCTCCTGATCTGGCCATCCAACAGCAGTTGGCGGGCTTTCATGGTCAGTTTGCCGGCATTGCCCCCTTCTTCAAAGGCCGGCACCGGGTTAAAGAGCCGGTTGGCGCCACCGAACGAGAGGCCTTTATATTTTTCCTCCACCCCGAAACGGTCGTAGGTTTTGGTGTAGCTGCCAAGAAGACGGGTATAGGTCAGATTTGAAGGAGCATTACCCAGACCATAGACCTTGGTGCCGTAGACCAGGGCGGTCTGCCCCAGGTCACCGGATGAATACCCGGTAACCCCGCCGGAGATATCAATGGTGGCCCCTTGCTTCATCACGATATCGCCTTTATGGGCATTAATCTCCACACTACCGGCATTTACGGTCCACTGTCTGGCAACAGCCTGCTGCAAGGTTGCAAGGGAAGAAAGATTGGCAAGACTGGTGCTGCTGAGGCTATTGGTGCTGACGGTATACCCTTTTAACAAGCCATCCTTCTGAACCTGGTTATCCCGCAGCTCATTGCTGGTCAGGATGGTGGAGATCGCTTTATCGCTGACACTCAGGTCAACCCGTGAACCGCTGACATCAATCAGGCTCTGATTCCCCAGAAAGACCCGGTCACGGGCATTCATAACCACCTTGGCGCCGGGGGCAACAACACTGCCCAGATGTTCAATCCCCACAACATCTATCCCCTGCACGAGGGAGGCAGGACCGTTATTACTGCTGTAATCCAGGCCGGCCAGGGTTATCCAGGTGTTGTAGGCAAAATTGCCGCTTGTATCATAAAGAAAGCTTCTGTTAAGGGACTCCGCTGAATCGGTTACCGGGGTGGCGGTGATGCTGCCAACGCCGGTGGTAACCCGCTCTTTGGCCAGCAGTTCAATGGTGCCGTTGCGCTTGACCGTGCTGATGGAACGGATCAGACCGTTCTGGGTCACCCGGTTGCCGTACATCCCCACCATCCCCTGATCAGCCAGCAGGTTGCCGGTGGTCTCGTTCAGGGCATCAGTGCCGCTTTCCACACCGGTCACCTTAACGGTCAAGGCCCCCTGACGCAGCGTATCGACACTTCCGGAGTTACTATTGGACGTAGACAGGTAGACCTCAGTACCGGCTGCCAGGGCGATCTGACCGGAAGGGGCGTTGATGGTGCCGTGGTTTTCCACCGCACCGCCCACCAGATACACCCCTCCCTTTTCATTGGTGGTGCCGCTGCTGGTAATGGTGCCTTCATTGGCAATGCCCCCGCCGCCGTTTGCGTGCAGATTGTTGCTGAGTCCGTTCCAGCTTTCACGGGTGAATTTAGTCAGATTCAGGGAGGTGGTTTCATCAAGAAACTGACCGGGATTGCTCCAGATATCCAGGCTGGTCTTGTTGGATGGATCGTCAGCGTAGGCAGACGAAGCAGTGCTGATCAGCTTCTGCAGATCCATCTTCAACGAACTGGCCACCAGGGTATGCACATTTACGGTAGAGCCGGAGCCAAACAGGATGCCGTTCTGGTTCAGCAGGTAGATCCGGCCATCGGCCTTGAGGCTGCCGTAGATCTGGCTGGGGTTTATGTCATAGATCCGGTTTAGGGCTGCCCAACCGGTCTGGGCCACCCCGTTCTGTTTCTGGCTGAAGTAGACCGAGGCGCTGACCCCGATATTAAACTCATCCCAGTCAATAATGGCCCGTGGGGCGGTCTGGGTAATCGTCATGCTGTTGCCGGAGGTTGCCACCGTGGCGTTAGACTGCATACCACCGCTTTTCAGTTGTGGTAGCTGATTTAACGTTACGGCCGGCAAATTTACCTTGCCGTAATAACTGGGAATAACCGGCGGTCCGGCCTGGGCCGCCATCGGCAAAAAAAGTTGATTTGCCAGCATGGCCAGGGCAACCCCCTGCATGGGGCGACTGAATCGCTTCTGTTGTTTCTGCTGCTTACGCTTGGTACGTCCTGCCACGGTACACCTCCCGTTCTCCCTGGTTACTGCTGTTCACCTGTCACCAGACCAGCTTGACTTTAAAATTGATCCGGCTGCTGCCTGCCGGGGTGCGGCTGGTCTTCTCCAACGCAAAACCACCATCCAGCTGATATTCCACCCATTTGGTCACCGTGCCGCGCATACCTGCGCCCACCCCCTGCAGCAGGGTCTCTTTTTCCTGCCCGGTCAGCGGTTGCATCACCCAGAGCTGGGCCAGGTCATGGAACAGATAGGGCCGTGCGGTCAGCCATGACCAGCCTGCCAGGCTGCCCAGGTCCGGCGCAATCGCTTCCAGACTCCAGTGCAGGCCGGAGTCAGACATGGCTTCACTTTCGCGGTAGCCCCGTACACTGTCCATGCCACCGGCGGAAAACTCTTCGTTTGAGACCAGTGGTTCACTGGCAAGCTGCCCATCAATTTTGGCATTCAGATCAAACCCGGCCCCTAACGGCTGGCGCTGTTCCAGCCCCAAGGTGGCGGTCAGGTAGTTGGCCCGCCCCTTGAACCGCTTATCGTTAAACTCGTCCTGATCCGTTACCGCGCCGCGAAAGGTCATGGCAACCCCTGCATTCAACAGGGTCAGCGCCTTGTTTTCCGCATTAAACAGACTGCCGCTGTAGGCCAGCGACACCGGCATATAGCTGACCGGGGTACGGACATCAGCGGTGTCAGTGGTCAGCACATCTTCAAAATCCTTGTAGTCAGCCCCGAAGGTCAATGAATGGCTGTAGGCACCTTTGCCGGTCAGGGGCAGCAGATAGCGCCCGCCTATTACCATCCCCTTACCGGTGGAACGGAAGCCGTCCCCCACCGGGCTTTCGCTGCCGGTCCACATACCGTACAGAATAAAGCGGTGGTCACGGTTCCAGGGCAGCGGCAGCATATAGGTGCCGTTAAAGACCTTCACCTGACGGGTATCCTGGGGCGACATCTGGTACTGCAGCGACAGGGAATGTTCCTGCTGCCAGAGGTTATCGTAGCGCACCTGACCGGTCAGCCGCAGTTCACTGCTGTTGTGGCCAGCCTTGTTGTTCAGTTCCAGACTGCCGTGCAGCGGCAGCTGATCTTCCACCTTCACCTCAAAATCAACGGTACCCGGTTCCTTGCCCGGCCCCATGCCGGGGGTCACCTTACGATCCGGGTTTACGTTAATGGCGGTAAAATCCTGCTTGATATCCGCTGATGAGACCTGCTTGCCGGGGGTCAGCGACGGCAGCCGCTCCCGCAGCATCTCCGAAGAGAACCAGCGGTTACCGGTAACCGTCACCGTACCCACCTTGCCTTCCAGCACCTGCAGCTGGATCACCCCGCCGTCGGTACTCTGTTCCGGGATATTCACCAGCACTGCCGGATAGCCGTTGTCGTGGTAGAACTTTTCCAGCTGGTCGCGGGCTGCTTCAACATCGGCTGATTTCTTCTTCTCACCGGTCAACAGTGCCAGCATCTCGTTGATCAGTTCTTCAGGAAACAGGGTGTTGCCACTGACGTAGAAAGAGCGGATCGGAAAGCTGTAATCACCGACCTGCTCCGCTTCAGCAGCAGGCGCCTTTTCTTCAACCCTTTGGGCGTTGGCCAGCTCCACAGAGGCCTGCTCTGCAACCGGCTGGACCGCAGGTGTTTCAAAACCCTGCCGGACCCGGACTGCACGGGCCTCATCACTGCTTAACAGCCCCTGTTCCTGCAGCGCCTCCAGCAGTTGACGGCGTTCCTGTTCTGTGGGGGGCGGTTCCGGTGGGGCAGGCACCACAACAACCGGCAGAGCAACCGGTTTAGCCGCCTCAACAACATGCCGTTCAAGCAGCCCACGGGCTTCTTCAGGGCTTAACAGCCCCTGTTCCTGCATCTGCAGAATCAGGGCCTGCTGATCCGCATCAGCGGCAACCGCACCGCTTATACATGACAGCGCAAGGCCCAGACTCAGGGCCGAAATACGTAAGAATCGGTACTGCAGGGTACACCTCCCGAACAGATCTCTTTAAAACCCAAACCGGCCGTTATTCACGCAAGCCGCGAAGCTCGCGGTGAAAATCAAGCAGGTACATAAAAATAAGGAACAACCCTACAGGTGAAACCATTACATGCCGTAACCACATGATTTTACTCTCCGCGTCTCCGCGCCTCCGCGTGCAACTGTTTTTTCAGGTTCACTTTCCTTGTGCAGGTACAACTGTCAGCTGATCCAGCAGCCAGGCCATCCGATCAGCATCGGCATAGCCGTCAATCCGTTCACGGACCGATCCGTCAGGGTTAAACAGCAGCACCAGCGGAAAGCCTTTCTGGCCGTATTTTTCCATGTAGGACTTGTCCTTGTCAGAATTGACCCTGACCCAGTCCAGCCGGTCACGGCGCAGGGCGATACGGGGGTCAACAAAGGTCTCGGTCTGCAGTTTCTTGCACCAGCTGCACCAGTCGGCATACAGCAACAGCAGGGCCGGACGACCGGCAGCCTTTGCCGCAGCCAGACCTGCGTCATGCTCTTCCTTCCAGGCTGGCGGACCGGCAGGCAGTGTGCCTTTGGGGGTCACTGCCACCAGTTCAATCGCAAGCTGCAGGGTCACACCGGCCAGAGGATGGTTGCGATCCACCGTAAAGCTGTCCGTGTCCACCTCTGTGATCCGGCCCGGCTTGTCTTCCAGGGTAAAGGCCGCGCCGATCCGGGGATGCAGGGTCAGCACAACCTGTTTTTCATCAGACTTCAGGGTAAGGTAGCCGAACGGCTCGTCAAAGCGTTCCTGTTTGGACGGCTGCAGTTCCAGATGCACGGCCCGTTCGGTCACCTCTTTGACCTGGGCCGGTACCCAGGGGGTCAGGGGGACGCTCTTGCCCTTCACCGGAAAGGTTTTAAACCGTTTCAGATACTCATCCGGCGGCAGGGAAACAGTGCGGGGAATCCGCCGCACCAGGGGCAGCTTCAGCTCCAGAGCCGGATTTTTAGGGCCAAAGGCCTGTTCCGGCTTGAGCTGTACTGTTTTTTTACTGCCCGGCTCCATGTTGATCAGGGCTGCGCTAAAACCGGGCAACAGGTCTGCAGCACCCGGCACCATTTCAGCCGGGCCAAACTGGGCCGGGGCAGCATAGCCAGCATGACGGGTCTGTTTGGCATCATTGGCAAGATCAGCCCTGGTGGTCCGCACCAGCTGACCATCCAGGGTGGTAAGGGTGTAATTGACCTGCAGCAGATCGCCGGAGGCAGCGCCGGAAGCGGCAAAGCCGGGGCAGACCATGCCCAGCAGAGCCAGAATAGTCAGTAATGCACGGATCATGGTTGGGCTGCTCCTTTGGTTTCAGCAACCGGACCGGCCGGAAGCGGGGTTATGCTGCAGGTCAGTTCTGCACCGCCGAACGGATTGGTGTAGTCAATGGTAATGGTGCGCTCAGACACCCCGCTGATGATGCCCAGCATCGGGCCGGTCCGCACCAGACTGCCCACGGTTGGTTCAATCCTGATCTCATACCGGGTGCCGCCATCCTTCAGATGGGCCGGGCCGTAGGGGGTGTTAAAGGGGCCGCTTGAGACCGGGCTGAAACGGATCAGCACCTGTTTGTCATCCACCTCTGCCACCTTGCCCGGCACCCTTGGGTCAATCACGTAGGGGTCACCCACCACAGCAGCTTTGCCCTTGCGGCTGCGGTACTGCTCCGGGGTCAGGCGCAACTCTTTCATCCGGTTCCAGACCCTGGCCACCTGGGCAGTGCGCTGACTGCCATCGGGCCGTAGCACCGGTCTGGCCCGCAGCGGAACCGTTGTAGGCTGTTCCAGGGTCATACCGGGCAGGGCCAGGGACAACCCCGCGGCCAGCACCGGCTCAAAATCTTCCCGATCATTCTTTTGGTTGATTTCAGGGGGCTGACCGGCAATCAGGCGCAGCGGCCCCGGTTTTTTTGGGGGTAACCAGGCAACGGACCGTGGTCCGACCGGGTCTGCCTCACTGCCAGCCAGCAGCTCACCGTTGGGGAGAAGGCAACGGAACTGCACCAGCAGTTCCTGCCCCTGCTCAACCCGTGGAGTGGCGCAGCCTGAAAGTGTCAGCAGCAGCATCAGATACAGCAGTTTTTTTCCAACCGTCTGGAGCATGAGGAGGTTTCCTTGCAAAAAAATGGTATCGAGGCACCCTAACAGAACTCTGTTGCAGTCAGGTGGCGGTTAGCCAACATCAACGCAACAGTCAGTCGAATAGACCTGTGAAACACAGAGCAACTGATCAACTGAGTAAAACCAAAGAAGAATTTTCCTAAAAAAACCTTTTACAAGTGCATCTTTTTGAAAAACAGAAAACAGCAGTGCATATCCACGAATGACACGAAGTTTCACGAAGATCAGGCAGTTACAACAAACCTGAAAAAATCAGTTGAAACACGGAGACACCGAGAACACAGAGGAATCAGAGGGGTTTAGTAAAAATTTTGGCAAACCCGCCTGGTGAACAAGAATGACGTCTGATTTTGCTCGAACTTACTGTTTTTTGTTGTCTCCGTGTCTCAGTGCCTCCGTGTTAAATGCCGTTTGTAGGATAAACAAACAATTCACCCAAAAGATGTTTGCTCATTTGTTATAAACAATACGTTTACCTTCGTGCTTCTTCGTGCTTCTTCGTGCTTCTTCGTGCTTCTTCGTGCTTCTTCGTGCTTCTTCGTGCTTCTTCGTGCTTCTTCGTGAACTTCGTGAACTTCGTGAACTTCGTGAACTTCGTGAACTTCGTGAACTTCGTGAACTTCGTGAACTTCGTGAACTTCGTGAACTTCGTGAACTTCGTGAACTTCGTGGACAACTGCTTTTCCCAGGTTTCATGCAGATCAGGTTCACCGAACAGCCGTTGATTCCTTCTGTTGTTGTTCAAGCTGCCTGATCTTTGCCAGCAGCGCGGTTGCCCTGGTTTTGCGTTCTTTGGTCTGTTCCGGGCTCTCTCCGGGCTGGGGCATCCGCAGGTTGTGCAGCTCTTCCCGCAGCCCCTGCAGTTCCTGCTGTTCAGCGCTGCCTTCAGCAGGCTGGCCTGTTGCTGTACGCTGTTCCGGGCTGCCAATGATCTGCACCACCAGATGGTCGTCATACTCTTCAATCACGGTCTCTGCTGCTGCCTGACCCTGCAGCAGCAGCACCAGCAGCAACAGCAGCCCGTAATACGCTACAGACATGGGGCACCCCGTTCGGCAGAATCAGACAAACAAAAAGAGCAGCACCCCGGGAGGAATCGGGGTGCTGCAGTCACCACAAAAGTACCGCTAACCAGCGGTTGTTACAGCAACAACTTAAGGTGTACCGGGGATGCTGGCGCCAACATAGGCAGGATATGAGCTGTCGTTACCCTTGTTGAATACCATTTCAGCACCGGCAGCCCAGTAGGCAGCCTTGGCAGCAGGCAGGTTGGCCGGGTCAGCAGCATAGGCAACCAGAGCCTCAACCAGGGTCTTCTGGTCAGCATCCAGGCCGGGCTTCTCATACATCCACTGGTTGGAGAAGAAGTCATAGGCGCCGTTGCGGACCAGGTTACGGGCAGCAGGGATACCATTGTACTTCAGGGAGACAGTGTTGGTCAGGTTGGCCTGATCAGCATCAGCATAGCCGATTGCGCCAGCCAGGGCATTGATGCAGTTCATCTCGTCAGAAGAACCATCATTAAAGTAGATGGTGGGACCAGAGGTGTTTTCTTGGGTGGCAACAGCTACCGGGGTAGTACCGTTGAAGATCACCTTGTCCAGGGTTGAATGGGTGCCTGAACCAGCATGACGCAGGCAGGCCACCAGGGTGTCATCGCCGCCATCAACTGCATAGGAAGCGCCAAAGTCTTTCCAGGAGTAAACCTGGCCACCAAAGATCTGTACAGCCTGCTCACGGGTGATGTTGCTGATGGTGTTGCTGGTGCAGTTTACGCTGGCGCCGCAATCAGCAAGCTTGGTGTCTTCAGTACAGAGGTTGCCGGCAAAGGCGCCTGACTCGCAGGTGGAAACCTTGATGGCCTTGTTGGCAAAGAAGCCGAACGGCACCACCAGCGGCTGGTAAGCGGTCAGACCGGTGGTATCAACACCGGAGAACGAACGGTCAGTCTGTACGCCGCCCAGAGGTCCTTTAAGAAGACCGTGGGATTCCTGTACAAAGGATTCGCCAGCAACATCAGATGCACCAAAATGCACATCAGTACAACCGATGGTGTCAGACCCCAGGGCCAGTTTCATCTTGCGTTGATTGTTGTTACCTGGGCAGGTGTTGTAGATATCTTCGCCTTTAACCGCATAGATGCCGTCGTAGGAAGCCTTGGAGGAGTAACGGATGGTCACGGTGTCAGCGCCGCAGGTACCCACAGTGATACCGTGCTTATTTTTTTCACTTCCAGTGCTGACCTGGTCAGCAGTCACGTTTATACAGCCACGGGACACAAGAAACGGCTTGGCAGCAGCGTTCCAGAACAGGTACTGGGCAGATGCGCCATAGATGTTGAGGTCAATGTTGGCTGCTTGAGCAGCGCCGGACAGTGCCAGCAGTGCAGCGCCAGCCATAAGGGTCTTGGTAACAGGTGCTTTCATGGTCGTTGTTTCCTTTTTTTATAGTTAGTTGTACACCCCCTCCTGATTCAGGAGGGGGCAGGGGGTGGTACTAGGCTTCTTTGTTCATGCGGCGACGCAGACCAACCAGACCCATCAGGCCTGAACCCAGCAGCCAGGCAGCAGCAGGAACCGGTACCTGGGGGGTATCCATCTTGTTGATTACAGTGGAACCGTCAGCCAGAGTGGTCAGGGTAAAGGCCAGGGTACCAGCAGATGCGTTGTCAGTCTTGGTACCGGTCCAGGTCATGAAATTCTGCTCAACAGAACCAACAGTGGCCAGGGCAGCCAAGCTGGCAATGCCATCTGGGTTTCCTGAAGGGGCAACCATACCGGCATAGCTGTTACCAACTGAAGCACCGAACTTGTTATAGAATGTCTGTGTAGCAGATTTGTTAGCCAGCTTAGCGGAATTATCAGTGACCATGTTCAGGTCATAAGCACCTGTTGTACCGGTTGCACCATAAGTCAGAGCCTGTGCAGCAGACAGGAAGCCAGAGTATTTACGGCTGATGTTGTTGATGCTCTCCAGACCTGATGCCAGACCAACCCACTTGCCATTGGCTGGATCAAAGGTAAAGTAAGCAACCCGCAGGTCACTGAACTGGGTGGATGAACCGAAGATGGAGGTATTGATGGCATCTACGCCAGCACCAACTACAATGTTCTTCTCACCACCAGCAGTACGGCTCAGGATGTCCTGGAAGTTACCCAGGTCAGTTGCATACTCTACAGTACCAACGGTGTCATATACCACGCGGATCAGGTCGCCGTTATCAATGGCAGCCATTGCGTTGCCAGACAGACCCAGGGTAAGGGCGGCTGCTGCGGCAAGTTTAATCATGTTCTGCTTTTTCATTTTCCTGTTCTCCCTTTGTGTAGATGATGCGATTTGTGTTGCTACAGCTTGGTGTTACTGAACCTTTGTACGACTGAACCTTGCTTACTGCTTCTGCTGCGCCGGGTACTACAATACGACTATTCAGTTGTATGTATGTCTCTGCCTGCTGTGCCCTTTGGGTTGATCCCCGTATGCCCCCAGCGGGGCCTGTGGCGTCGCTTATAGTGTTGTCGCCCTGGGTGGAATCATGCGCTAAGGGTTAGCTGACGGCGCAGGCTGCCGTCACACATTGAAGCCTTCTAAACATCCTTGACTGCCGGTTCTGTTCCCTCCTTTCACGATAGATTTTGCATTTTGAACAAAAAAAGCCCGAATCGCTCCTCCCCCAATGGGGTGGAGATCGATTCGGGCTTTCTGGGGCCCGGACTACACACGGGTCAGCAAAGTACCTCGAATATTGGTACGCTCTATTCTGTTGTATCAGCTGCCTGGCCGGGTTACTTCAGGATCTCTTCCAGTTTCTCGATCCGTGAAATGCCGCCCTGACTTAAGTGGACCTTGACTGAGCCGGTGAACTGTTCCTGCACCAGCTTTTCCAGTACCACCACCAGACGATCCAGTTTTTCAGTATCCGAGCCGTTGCGCCGGCACGGTATGGTCCGTTTCATCTTGAGCACTGAGCTGCCTGACATGATGCCTGTCCTTTATAACCTATCTTTATTGCATCTGTGTGACGGCTTACAAAACTTTAAGAAACGATTTTTTGTACCTGTTTTTCTTTTCCAATCGTTCCTGCGTGACTAACGGTATAGCACCTGATTGTTGAAGACGTGTGTCGGTCTTCACACTTCTTTGTTAAAAATCCGGGGTCGTTTCCTGGGCTGCCATCACGTTGCCAAACCAGAGCAACAGGTCGCAAACCGCGCAGGTAACGGCCTGCACAGTGTAGCGGGTGGGCGGATAGCGGGGCGGTACGCTGGTGGCATGGGCGCCATTGTCGCTGGTGATCTTGTAGATAAGTTCTGAAAAGCGGTCGATAATCCGGTAGCGTTCCACCAGCCCCTGTTCTGCCAGGTGTTTGTAGATGTAGGTGACCTTGATTTCCCCCACAATAAGCTGATCCGGCACCCAGGTCTTGTTGACCCGGTTCAGGGTCAGGTAGACCGTTTCCTGCAGCCGCCGCAGGCTGCCCAGCATGGCCCGGATGATGTTGAGGTCATTGCTTTCAAGCTGTTTAAAGATGCCGATCAGCTCCTGTTCTGCCTCCGGGGTCAGGTAGCGGGCCACCACGCTGAAAACTTCCGGATGGCGGGTGCGGTATTTAAGGCCATCCAGCTTGGCTGCTTCTCCGGCCAGAAACCTGAGCAGGTCATCTTCCCCCTTGCCTTTTGAAAAGACCGCCATGGTGCCTCTGAACAGTTCTGAAAGGTTTTTGTACTGGGCCGGTTCACCGGTAAGCACCACGGCAGGCAGGTGGGGCGCCTTGTCTGCCAGAAAGCGGGAGGCGGCAATGATAAAGCTGTTATCCGGCACCCGCTGGCCCCGTTCCCGTAAACAGATAACATCAAGTATTACCCCGCACAGTTGCGCCCCTGCATCCCCCAGGACTATTTCACGGGCATCTTCAAGGTTTCCGGCATGGCGCAGTTCAATGCCGAACCGTTGTGCGTTGCGGTGCAGCGCCTCAACATAGGCGCGGTCATCATCGATGATCAGTACCGGTACCCCGGTGTCAACTGTTTGCATGGTTTGCATGGTTTAAATCCTTTTGGGCAGCGTAATGCGGAAGTGCAGCGGTTGCTTGTCACGGATAATCTGGAATGTGCCGTGGTGGGCCTCTATGACCTTGCCGATCCAGGCCCCACCCAGCCCTTCACCGGGACTGGCATGGCTTTTAGTGCCAAAGGTCAGAAAATCCCGTTCAGTAAGGTTGGCCGGAAACGGCAGGCCATTGTTGGTGTAATCCAGGGTGACCGCCTTGAGGTTTTCCTTCAGCCTGAAGGTGATGACCTTGTTGCGTCTGGTGCAGTTTTCAGTGAAGCCGTGTACCTCTGCATTGCGGATCAGGTTGTTGATTGCCTCTACAAATGAGGCCCGGTGCAGGCGTAGCGGATGCCGCAACTGGCTGAAGACCTCAATCCGGTACTCTTTGGTGTGATAGGGCGGCACGATCTCTTTCAGGAACAGTTCCCCCAGATCCAGTTCTTCAAAATCTTCCGGGCTGATCTCTCGCCCCACCAGTTGCCGGGCGTTGGCCACCACATCACCGATCTGGTTCAGGCTCTGCAGGGTTTTGTGCAGGGCATCGCCCACGGTTTCATGGCTGCCGTCCAGCAGTTTCCCCGGCAACTGCTGCTGCAGGGTGCCCTGTTGTTCCAGGTGCCGGATAACGGTTTCAAGGGGGGTGCGGGCTATCAGCAGCTGCGGCTTGACCCCATGGGCGATATGGCTGACTATTCTGAATTCTGAATCCTGCTTTTCAGTGACGATCAGCGCCTGCTGTTCCAGTTTGGAACGGCGGGTGTAGTAATCAAAGGAGGTGATCAGGATGATACCGAACACCACCGGCACCCCGTTGATCAACATGCCGTAACGGAACAGCAGAAAGAGGGTTAACGGAATCAGCAGCCCCAGAAAGACCAGGTTGCCGACAATACGGCGGTACAGCGTTAACGGAAAGGCCGCTATGGAGGCAGAGATGAGCACCACAATATGATCCAGCAGCAGGCCGGGCCAGAACGGCAGGACCCCTTTCTGCTGGTTGATAATGGCCATGTTGACCACACCGATCAGCAGCACCAGCAGGTAGGACAGTTTGGCCCAGATCAGGCTGGAACGGATCAGGTGGATCAGGTAGAAGATGGCCAGGCCGATACCAAGATCAACCAGAAAGACCGCTGTCTTGGAGGAGTAGTAAAAGGTCCCCCCACCACTGCGGCTTAGTATTTTTTTAAACAGTTTTAAAACCATGCACCACTCTTTGTGCAACAGGAGATTGTTCTGCAGGGGGGATACTGACGCTGTTTTGTTACAGCCGCGTGAAGGATGGGTCACTTCTTTGCAAACAGTTTCAGAGCTACTTTTTATCTTTATCTATCTGTGCTAGCGTGCCCTCTGCTGCGCCGAGCAACCTTTGTACACAACCCGTTTTATGGGGAGAATCAATCATGAAGCTACACCATACCTTTCTTGCAGCAACACTGCTGCTGGCCCTGTCTGCTCCGGCATCCCATGCCGCTATTGCAGAAGGTTTTACCGCCAGCGGTGACTATGCCGGTACAATTGATCTGCAGGCCCTGGTACCGGTTACCGTGACCAGCTACGGATCAAGCTCTTATTTCTTTTTTGACAGTGGTGAAGGCACGGGCGACGGTATTTCAGTTTCCGGTACAGCGGGACGCGTTCCGTTTCTGCAAACCTACTACGTCCCCAGTGGCACGCAGATGACGCTGACAGGCAGCACTACTACTACTGCCGACAGCAACCCGGTTCCCCTGCCGGCAGCTTTTCTGCTGCTGGGTTCCGGCCTGGCAGGGCTGGTGGGACTACGCAAACGGCTTACCACTGAAGCAGCGTAATCAGTTGTTACCTACGGACGGTTGACGGCCCGTCCCCCTGCCTCCGTCCGGAAGTAAACAAAAACACGGGCAATGCGATTTGCATTGTCCGTGTTTTTGTTTTTGCGGCGCTATGATGAGTACAAACCCCTCCCCTTGTCGGGGGAGGGGTTTGTTGTTGTAACGGTTACGCTGATCGGATCATACGACGCCGCATCATGATGCCAAAGAGTCCGGCAACCGCCATGATACTACTCCACAGTTCCAGCGCCGGTACCGGTTCTACTGAACTGCTACTGGAACTTGCTGCGGAACAGGTGGCGGTACTGCCGCCGTTCAAGCCGGAGCAGGTCCAGTTCCAGGGACCGATACCGATTGGGGTTGAGGCGATCCCCACGGCGCAGAGGCCGCTGACCGGTGCTGCGTCAAGGGTCTGTCCGTTGGCTGTGCCACAGACGCCGTTCTGGGTCGGAAGATACTGCAGGCTGACCTGGGCCAGCGCCGGAGCGGGTTGTACGTTGTTGTTGCTGTCGGTGGCAATGCTGTAGAACTCATAGTAACCACCGCCCTGGGGATAGTTGAACGAGACGGTCCAGGGTGCGCTGCTGCTCTGATCAAACTGCTGCCAGCTTCCCCAACTGCTGTTATCCGTTGAATACCGGTAGAAATAGGCCACTGACGTAACCGTAGCAGCAACCGGTGCAGAGGTGTATTCAATTTCCAGCACCGGCTGACCGGAGCTGTATTCCTTTGATTCAAATCCCCAGGTCTGGGCTGTGGCAGCCCCTTCTGTTTCCGGTTTCACCATCAGCGACATGGTGGTGGCACCTGCAGACAGTTTGCCCTGCAGATGACCGGTAACATCCCAGTTGTACCAGACACCGGTGCTGCCTGCTGCCAGGATGGTGGTGGCCAGCGCTTCCCCAAAGGCAGGCTGGCTGCCCCAGGTGACGCCGGTTTCAGTCCAGCTGTCAGTGGTGCCGCCATGTACTGAGGCGTTCATGGCAACGGTACCGGCTTTCCAGGCATACATCTTCAGTTTTGCCGAGGTAAGGGTTGCGCCGGAGGGAAGCAGTGATGCTATATCAAATTTCAACCAGGCGCGTTCATCCAGGTAGGAACCACTACCGGCGCTCTGTACATACAGGTAGGTCTTGGTTCCGTAATTGCTGGATGGGTAGCCTTCCACCACCTGGGCATCGGCAACCGGCTGGATGCTTTTGGTGGCGGTGCCGTTGGTTGCTACGGCGCTGGCGGTTGAGGTGAGGGTCAGGGGACTGCTGTTCTGCTGGGCAACCACCGGATCAATGGTGGCAACCGGCGGATAGCCGCTGCCGGCATAGCTGGAGACCGTCACCGATGAAGCCCTGAATACGTAATGGTCTTCATCATAGGTGGCAACGCCGGTAATCTGCAGTACGTCTCCCGCGTTGCCCGGCAGGGTTATGCTGTAGTAGCCCCCCGGTTTGTAGATGGTGCTGATCTGGGTGCCGGAAGCATCCCGGACAGAGCTGGTGCCGGTCTTGGTGGCATAAAAGGTGACGTAGTGACTGATATGGTCCGTATTCAGGAATGAGGCGATGGAGCTGTGATATTCCGGACGGGCCAGCGTTTCATCATGGCCAAGAATCTTGAACTCTGCACCATCAGCCTGAATCCCTTCCTGATCAATAAATTCAGGGGTTCCCTGATAACCGCTGGCCTCGGCCCACAGTTCAATAATATCTCCCGGTACCAGCCTGCCAACCGGAAACGCCAGCTGGCTCCGGTACAACATCCCTTCAGACAGCCGGTGATTCCGGTTGATACTGCCATCTAAATTCACCAGTCCGGGCAGACCATAGGATTTTTCATGACCTGCTTCACCGTTCAGGTAGGACTGCATCCGGGCAACGGTTTCATCGGTGGCCCCCAGCAGTCGTACATAGGCCGACTGGAAGTAGGGCTGGGTTTCTGAATCATCCACCATGGTGACCACGGCCTTGAAGCCACCGGCCAGTTCCGTATCCAGATTGTAGCGGGGCATCGGAACCGTCATCGGATTTGCCTGGGTGAACTGCCCGGTATAGTCGATTACCGCTTCGCGGATGGAGTAGTTGATGGTGGTTGCCGTCAAAGTGGTAAAGGGGGTTTCATGTTCCTTCATGTAGCTGCTGATCGCCACGTTATAGGTTGAACTCTTGCTGATCTCTGTACCGTTATAGGTAATGCTGGTGATAATGCCGTTTTGGGCGGTTACCAGCCACCCTTTGGAAATGGCAGCGCCATTACTTTTGGCCTGGAGATAATCCCAGATCTGCTGACCGGTCATCTGCAGGTAGGCCATGGAATCCGATTGCCAGGGGTAGGTTTCATAAATCTGCAGATAGGTGACCGGCCCCTTGGGCACATCACGCCGTACTCCGCCACCTGATTGCAGGGCCAGATCAACGGGATAGCCCAGGCTGGTCGCTTTCCACTGCATGGAGTCACTGATCCAGCTGCCGGAGGTGTTGTTTCCGTTCCAGGGATATTCATCCATGCTCCACCATTTGCCCTTGTCCAGGCGAAGGTCTACGGCGGAGTAGCCGATGATAGCATCCAGCCCGTGTACCGGATTGGTTGCTGCATATTCTGCCTTCAGGTTGTTGACCAACGCCGATACATCGGCGTCCGGGGTAATCTGGGAGTTGATGATCGGGTATACCGCTGCGCTCTTGAATCTGCCGTCAACGGTAAGATCCAGCTGCCCCAGGTATTCCAGATAGGAGGCTGCCTCTACAAACAGGGTCTTGTAGTTGAGGTGGGCCGGTTGCCAGGCAGTGTCGGTCCAGGTATGCCAGTGACCCGAGACAACCACCTCTGGCGGGCGAACCCCGCCGCTGTCTTCAACCAGGGGATAGCTGTCACAGACACCGGTGCTGGTGCAGCCGGAACCGGCTACGATACGGGTATGCCCCACATGGCTGAGCAGCACGACCATGTCGCAGCCTTCAACCGTACGCAGGGTGTTCACGTACTCTTTAATGCTGATGGTGCTGCTGTCCCGCGGTTCCCAGGCTGCCTTGAGAATCTCTACCGTGCCGGCGGCGTCTGGCCCCGGCTGTTCGTTATCATGGGTAAAACCAAGAATACCGATCTTTTTGCCGTTGACCGTGACGATCTGATAGGCCTTGGTAAAAGGGGTTGTGGTCCCTTTGTAGACCAGGTTCATGGAGATCACCGGATAGGTGGGCAGGTTCTTCAGGTTGTTGAGGGATGCCATGGAGCGGACATCGTGGTTACCGATGACCGCCGCATCAATCCCCCTGCCGCCGGGCAGCGCCTTCAGCTTGCTGTCCAGCAGCTTATAGAAATCAATCATCCCCCGTTCGTCGCCCAGATCCCCCAGGGGGTTGCCTTCCGACACATCCCCTGCATCCAGCACCAGCGAATCAGGCACTGCCGCCTTCATGGCCAGCAGCTTGCCGGCAAAGTGAGGGGCGCCGCCCACCAGCTGGAAGTTGGTGGCATTGTTGTTGTGTCCCGGAATATCCAGTTCATGGGGCGTTACCCGTGAATGGGCATCGTTCATATGAAAAATGGTAACACCCTGCGTGGTAGGCCATGAACCGGTGTACTCGATCCGCAGCCGTGGAGCCAGGACTGACGAGTATTCACGGGAATCAAAGGAGTAGGAGACCCAGGTGGATGCCCCTTCCGTTGCCGCCTTCAGCAGCAGGTTGACCGCATTGTCCGTACCATAATGGGCCATCACCTGGGAGGTTACATCAAACTCTACCCATTTACCCTCTTCACCTTTTTTCAGGGTGACGGAGCTTAACGGGGTTGTGTCGTAGGCAGGCTGGCTGCTCCAGGTAATGCCGCTCTCGGTCCAGGCCGTACCGGAGCCATGTACCGCCACAGCCAGATCATTGCTGCTGTCGGCCTTGTACACATACAGACGCAGCTTGGCAGAACTGATGGCCGCACCGGCAGGCAGTTGTTTGGTCAAGTCAAAGGAAAACCAGGATCGCTCATCCAGATAGGTGCCGCCGTTGGCACTGGCCACGTACAGATTGGTCTTGCTGCCGCTGTTGGTTGACGGAGTGCCTTCAATGACGGTGGCATCACGGGCTACACCGACATCAACAATCGCCGCATGACCGAGTCCGGTCAGCGCCAGCACCAGCAGCAGGGAGAAACAGGTCAGTAACGAACGCATGACACCCCTCCCCTAGTAGTACGGTATACGTGGTTCGGGCTTGCGACCGATCCAGCGCAGGGAAACAAAGGCGGCACCAAGGGCCGCAGCAACAATGGCAAACTTTTTCATGGGAATAGATCCTTGTGCTAAAATTGAATGGTGTGCAGATAAAATTACCCGGACCAGAGTCGTAACCCCGATCCGGGTTATTTCAGCAGTACGTCGTCAGCCCCAATGGCACTCTGGCCTTGTTTTTTCGTTAGCGGGCATCGACCATGTGCTGAAAAGGTTAAGCCTGGCGTCTGCGCAGACCGACCAGACCCAGCAGGCCGGAGCCCAGCAGCCAGGCGGCAGCAGGAACCGGGGTCGGGGTAGAGGAACTGGTTTCGCCCTGCAGCATGATGTTTAGAAATGCTGAACCGTCATTGTAATCGCCCACCCGGAAGGTACCGGTACCGGCGGTAGCTAAACCGTTCGGTGCGGTGTCACCTACTTCCATCACCCGGAAATAAACGGTGCCGGTAATGGCCCCCAGGCTGGAGAGGTCGATCTTGCTGTTGACATAGGTTGCCGATGGTTGTGCAACCGTAAAGATGGCGTTGGTGTAGTTATCCAACGAACTGTAGATGCCGATGGTACCTGGACCGGTGGATGACGAGCGGGTTGAGATCCAGAGCTCGTTCAGATTAGCCTGATAGCCGCTTGCCACGGTCATACCAAACTGGATATAGTCATTGGCATTTACGCCGTTCCAGCCGATAGCACCGAAGTTGTTAGCGGCAGAAGAGGCTGTCACACCGCTACCACGTACCAGATCAGCTGCGCTGACTTGAGCTGAACCTGCGCCGACAATGGATACTTCGCTACCCGTCTTGCCTGTTGTGTCCCACTCGGCAACTACGGCTGCCTGGGCTGTTCCTGCGGCAAAGAGCATTGCCGCTGCTGCTACGATCATTACCTTCTTCATGTTCCTTCTCCCTGTTCTCCCTGTGTTGTTGTCCGGCATAAAACCGGTTAAGCCCTGTAATCTATTGCTTTTGATGCTGCTCAGCCTCTGCTGCCACAAACAAAAAAAGCCCGGACAGAGCATCGCCTTGATGCTTAATGTCCGGGCTTTCCGGGGCCTGATTGATCAGGTCGGCAAAGTACCCTGGAGGCATATTCAATTGTCTGGACTGCGTTTAGCTCTTACGTTTGTGGTGGTACCATAGAACTGTTGCAACGTTATGACAGGTTTGTAAACTGTTGGTGTTTTTTGGGGCCAAGTGTTAAGTTTCTCACAAAAAACATAACGCTTGACGTTATTAACGGATCTGTTTATCCTGAACCCATGATTCAGAGCTTTTCAGACAAGAAAACCGCTGCAGTCTTTGCCGGGTATGTGGTACGTCAGTTACCTCAAACCATGCAACAGGTGGCACGACGCAAGCTTAAGCAACTTGATGCGGCCCGTCTGCTGGACGAATTAAAGATACCGCCGGGGAATCGTTTGGAAACTTTGAAAGGTAATCGTAAAGGCCAGTGGAGTATACGGATCAATGACCAGTGGCGTATCTGCTTTGTTTGGAACAATGGAGATGCAGAGGATGTGCAGATAGTGGATTACCACTAGGAGTAACAACATGGCTATCAAACGTGGTGAATTGGATACGATGGATTTTTCGGATGTATCAGACGGGACAAGGCTGACTCCGGTACATCCGGGAGAAGTGTTGCTGCATGATTTTATGGAGCCGCTGGAGATAACGCAGTATCGCCTTGCCGTGACGATCAGTGTTCCACCACGCCGGATCAACGAAATAGTGCATGGCAAACGTGGGATTACTGCTGATACGGCTCTCAGGCTGGGACAGTTCTTTGGAACAACTCCTGATTACTGGATGGCCCTACAATCAGCCTATGACACGGAAACGGCCAGAGACAAGATTGCTTCTGTGCTGGCTGCCATTCCGAGATTCGCCAGGGAAAAAGAAGATCAAGTGCAACGCTTGGCGGCTTAACCTGCGCCCCCGCAGCCCCATCAACGCAACGCCCAGCCCCACGCCCCTGCCACCAGAACCATACTCAGAAACCCCAGCAACAGATCAGCCCTGCGTGATACAGGGCCAATTCTGCTGATCAGGAGTTCGGCCATCACCCCCAGTGGAACGCCAAATAGTAGCCCGAACAGGTGTGCCCCAAGATCGGTGTTTTTCCCTTCTGAACCAAGCACCACCAACAGGGCCACTGCTCCGGCCACCGGCAAGGGCCAACGGTGTTGCAGGTGCTGACGGTGTCTGATGACACGCGCACCAGCCAGAATACCCACCACACCAAAGACGGCAGTGGAGGCACCGACAGAACTGTGGGCAGTTGACTGCAGGCAGGCATTGGCAAGGTTGCCCAACAGACCGGCCAGCAGCGTCAGAAACCAGGACAGGCCGGTTCCAAATTCCCGGCAAAGCAGGAATACCAGCAAACCTCCAACAGCTAGATTGCCCAGCAGATGCGGCAGATCAGCATGCAGGGTCAAGGCGGTAATCAGGCGCCACCACTCCCCTGCCCTGATCCTGCCTGCCTGTACCATGCCGATACTGAGCCAGTCCGGCAGTGTGCCGTTGATCATCAGCAGGTCTGCATGGACAAGATTGTGGAAGGTAGCCAGCAGTATCAGGATGGAAAGTGTTGCCAGTATGCTTTGATCCAGCTCGCGGGTGGGTGGTAATGGTGGGGGCCAGTTACGGTTTTCTGCTTCATAGCATTGCAGTTCATAGATAGCAGCATGCAGCTGTTCTTCCGGCACCATCAGTTGCAGACCAGACTGATCATGGCCAGACAGATACGGGATTTCTCTGGCTGCCAGTACCAGCAGCCAGACAGGCTTTATCCGCTGTTCCGACAGATTGACTGCAGCAGGGACAAGTGGCACCCACTGGCTCTGCTGACCGATTTCAGTTTCATGTTGTGCGTCCATACCGTGAGTATAATCACGGTATATCGGTTTTACCACCTGCTCTGTCATGTAATCGGCAACGGGTTAATCCCACCGTTATGTTATTCCCAACTCGTCCAGCACCCCTTCAAGTCCTTCCAGCATCAGCCTGATTCCCAGAAACTCCATAACTGTTGGCCGGTAAGGTCTGAACCCACGTTCAATAAAGGGCATCCCGGCTTCAGCTGGAGTCTGGTCATCCTTGCGGCTATTGCATGGCCTGCAGGCGGTAACGGCATTTTCCCAACTGGTCTGTCCACCACGGCTTATCGGCATGACATGGTCCAGGGAGAGCGTTTCGCGGCCTCCCCGCTTGCCACAATACCGGCAGCGGTAGCTGTCCCGAATATAGAGGTTTGCCCGATTAAACGGCACGCCATCACGATACTTCCGGCGGATCAGCTTAAGCAGCCGAATCACACGAGGCAGGAAAAATTCATGCCGCAGACGAACCGTATCACTGGATACCAACGCTTCGGCCTGCCCGCTGTATACCAGCCAGGACGCCCGTTGCCAGTTCATGGTTTCACAATACTGGTAGCCAACATCAAGCACGTGGACCCGTGGGTACATGTACCTTCCCCCTGTACTGCCTTTTTGTTACTGATGATTGTTGGGTTTTCTAGCAGGAAATGATGTCAATCAAGTGCCAAACCGGTGAGCATTGGGTGATAAATGACGCATGAGCCCTGCCGGATATTTTCCGGCACCTCATGCCCCAATGGAAAATCTGGGATAATGCAACATTGCAGCGAAATAACAGAAAGTTAGACCTTCCTCAAATAAATTCATAGACCAACCATAGCAAATACGCTATATTCAAAATCATGAGCTGGACAATCACCTACTACAGCGACTCAGTGCAGGTTGAGATACTTACAATGCCATCAGGCTTTCTTGCTCGTTACCTCCGCTATTCAGACAGAATGGAGCTATACGGAGCAGACTTGGGCATGCCACATACTCGTGCAATGGGTGACGGCCTATTTGAACTCCGCCTGAAGTCATCAGAAGGGTTTGCCAGGGTTTTCTATTGTACCGTAGTGGGCAAAAAAATCGTTATTTTGCACCAGTTTATCAAGAAATCAGACAAGACTCCTGCAAGAGAGCTTGCCACAGCCAAGCGCAGGATGAAGGAGATTAAAAATGCTAACCCATAAAGAACTTAAATCAAAAGCCCTCAACCATGCCGACGTAAAAGCTGAATATGACAGCCTTGATGAGGAGTTCGCTATTCTTGACGAATTCCTCAAAGCAAGAGCCGCCGCGGGCGTTTCTCAAACAGAAGTTGCAAGGCGTATCGGCACGACACAGTCAGCCATTGCACGCCTCGAATCATGTAACAGCAAACATTCTCCTTCACTTTCTACACTGCGCAAATATGCCCATGCCCTAGGCTGCCGTCTTGAATTAAAGTTGGTGCACGAAGCCCACTAATACTGGTTTAACGCCTATCAACTCGGACTGGCTTACTGTGCGCTCAATTTTAGCAGCTCCTCAGTCGCCAGTTGGTCGGCAGTACAAGCAGTACCTCTCCGGTGTCGCCAGCCGGTTATCTCGTAAACGTTGGTATGTATTTAAAATGCCTTTTTCTTGGGTCGTACCAAGAGCATGGTTAAGCAACCGATTGCCAGCAACCCTAGCGTAGTTGGCTCTGGTACGGGAGTAATGGTTATATTATCTACAAACTGGAATAGACTATCTGATTGTGCATAGTTACGCGTAACCAGTATCTGAAGGTCATGTACACCTTCTCCTATTGATGTTTCGAAATTAAGTTGGTCTCTTTCCACTGAGTTGGAAATAATTTGACCAAAGCTCACGGTGTCAAGAACTAATCCATCAAGGATCATCGAGAATGTTCCGCCATCCATATTTGAGCCACCATACAAGGGGGTGTTCTCGACAGCTACGTCAACATGAAAGGAATAGAGGCCACTACTCAAATAAATTGATTGCTGAATACCACCCCCTTCAGTTGGTTTTGGGCAAAAAATGCCGGGAAAGCTGCATGGAGCTACAGCATATCCGACGCTGAGTTTTAGACTGTTGGAGCCCGCGGAATTTCCGACGACGTCATATGTTCCAACCTGAGGTAAAGGTTGATCGCCGAGAGTTCCATTTGCTGTTGTAAAGAGCCTCCATCCATTTAAGCCAGATTCAAATCCCCCATTAATGACAGATGCGTTAACGGAAGGTACAAAAGCCATCAAGCCTATGCCGAGACAAACTAATTTCAATAAGTACTTAAATTTCATATAATTCTCCTAGTTTTTATTTAAACATAACACGTCAAGTGAGTAGTGGTGTCCAGCATCCAACAGGCGCTGCAAGGTCATAGCACGATTCAAGCGAGGTATCGCAGTACTGCGCCAGTCAGCTTCCGGCAGGTGCTGCTTAACCAAGGATCTCCAGGCATCTATAAACGCCAGTACTGGTACGCTGAACCTGTTGGCATGGGGGAAAATGATATTCTGATCCATACACCAACCTGTTCCTCTCTGTTTTCTTGATATTTGGGCCATTGTTCAACCGAAACAGCAAAATCACCTTCAGGCGAAGCGCTCAAAGAGCCAAAGCTCTAACGGACACGCCGCCGATAACGCAGACCGGCAAGTGCTGCCAGACCACTCCCCAAGAGCGGCAGGGTTGCTGGTAACGGAGTGGGCGTGTCCTCCTGATAGGTAACCTGTCCGGAACGAACAGCAATGCCAAGGTAAGTGCTGGGCTTGGTGTCGGGGCCCTGGGTGCCGTAGCCGGGGTCGAAGCCCCAGGCGGAGTACAGTTGATAGGCATACTCCGTACCGGACCAGTACCAGTACGATAGGAGATTTTCAAAGGGACCCTTGTTTTTCAGGCCGTAATCTGATTGGTAGGCGCCGGTGGTGCTGTAGTAGCCCTTGTTACCCAGTTCAGTGTAAAAGAGATGCCCGAATTCAGAGTTGGTAATGTTGTAGCCTGCGCTGGTGGTGCCGTTAGTTCCGTTCACATACGGACTATCGACGGTGCTGGGCAGGCGCCAGGCACCATCTGTCCAGCTGAGGCTGTAGCCGGTTTTCAGGTCGACGCTGATGCTGCTGCCAAGACCTGCGGCCCAAGCGGCCTGGATTTGCCAGTCATCACCGCCCTTGGTGTAGTCCAGCCAGACAATTGATTTACCGTTGTTGTCGTTGTCCCAGATCAGGTTGCAGTTGCTGCCGCCGTAGGTGGCGGTGCCGATGGTGGTGAGGCTTGCCTGGGCAGTGCCGGATAGGGCTACTACCAATGCGGCAACGGTGAGGCTGCTGAGTAAAAGCTGGTTTCTGGTTTGCATGGTTCTGCTCCTGTTCTCCCTTTTGTATGGTGCTGCTTCATGGTTTAATCTGTGTTCAGTTGTGGTGCCTCTGTCTTAAAAACAGAAAAAGCCCGGACAGGAGGTACCGTATCCGGGCTATGCTTTATGCAGCGTTGTTTGTTCTTCTGCGCAAACCAATCAGGCCAGCAAGGCCTGAACCCAACAGCCAGGCCGCAGCTGGAACCGGGGTGGGAGTGTCCTCAAGGGGGGTCAACAGAAAGGCTTGGCTTTGGCCATTCGGGTTTATACCTTGCCCTACAATCTGGCCAAGGTCGTTGATATCTCTAGCTTCTCTTAGCGTCCATCCTGTGGCTGCAACTGCAAGGCTAAGGTCAGTCATGCTGCCATTGCTGTACAGGAAGGCATGGGTTGCACCATTTGCAATACTGGAACTCCCTACTACCTGGCCAATGTCATTGATGCCATAGGCAGAACTCTGCGATCCCCCCAGGGTGCCCAGATCCTGCATACTGCCGTTGCTGTACAGAAAGGCATGGGATTGGTTATTTCCAGTGCGTGCCTGCCCTACGACTTGGCCACTGTTGTTAATGCCATAGGCATAACTGTACGATCCCCCCAGAGTGCCCAGATCCTGCATGCTGCCATTACTGTATAGGAAGGCATGGTCATAGCCGTTTCCAGTACGTGCCTCACCTACGACTTGCCCACTATTGTTAATGCCATAGGCAATACTATGCGTTCCTCCCAGAGTTCCCAGATCCCGCATACTGCCGTTGCTGTACAGGAAAGCATGTTTATTGTTAAAGGAATTCGCTCCTATAGTAGTATCGGCATGACCTACCACCTGGCCACTGTTGTTGAGACCATAGGCAAAACTATTATATCCTCCCAAAGTACCCAGATCCTGCATGCTGCCGTTACTGTACAGGAAGGCATGCTGTGAGGTGACGTATCCTACTAAATTATAGGCATATCCCGCAGCCAGACCGCTGTCGTTGATTCCATGTGCTGAACTGTACTTTCCTCCCAAAGTACCCAGATCCTGCATGCTGCCATTGCTGTACATGAAGGCATGTATAGAGTTGTTTCCCACCACTTGGCCACTGTTGTTGATGCCATAGGCATATTTTCCCAGGCCGGTGATCGTGAAATTAGCTGCCTCTGCCAGACCGGTTGCTGCAGTGAGGGTGCAGAGTAAACCCAATGTCAGTAGCTGCCGTGCTGTTTTGCTGGTTGTACGCGGTGTGTGTGGTTTGCTGGTCTGCATGCTGTTTTTCTCCTGTTCTCCCTTTTGTATGGTGCTGCTTCATGGTTAATCTGTGTTCAGTTCTGCTGCGTCTGCCTGAAAACAGAAAAAGCCCGAACCTGAACAGCTCTTGAGCTGTCCTGAAGGGTCCGGGCTTTCCGGGGCCTGGTATGTTCACAGGTCGGCAAAGTACCACAGCATATTGCTAACACCAGCTGCCTTGGTAGTAGTGCAAGGCCGGTGTCAGATGTTTTTCATGCAAGTATACAGATTTGCATATCAATACAAACCGCATACCAATCCACAAGCAGCTGTTTTTAAATGATTTTAACGATACAACAGACAGGCCGGGAATTTTTCAGAGGAAGTTCTGTAAAGTTCTGCATACAGCAGGAGCTTTAAGAGGCACTACCAACCCACAAAAATCATTTTATTTCAGACTGTTACAGCACATGCCTTATTGTTCATTGGCTTAGACGGGGCTACAGGCTTCATACACTGGCTGTCAAGAAAGTTTACACCTCTTAAACGACACAAAAACAACATAAAGACGTTACTATTTTTTTACAATCGCCACCAATTGACCTGCATTTATCTTGAACAGTTTCAGTGTCTCACGTAGCTACTGCCGAATTTTGAGGCTGTTTCGGCATATACCGGGGGATCATGATGCCCTCAGCTGTCGCTGCCAGCACAGGCTTACTTCCGCTTGCGCCGGAACGCCAGATACGTACAGGATAGGTCCCCTCACCCGGTTGCCAGCCCTGCGGAATGAATTCATATTCCCAATCAGGCTGACCAGCTTCCTGCAAGCGGGCGTGGTAGTGATTATCCGTATCCCAGCAGGTTATCCAGATGGTTGCCAGCCCATGGGTTGGCTCACGCTGGTCATAGGCCTTGATTGCAGTAACGATATTGGGACCGGCCTGTTTTTCTGCAATCCCTACAATCCCCAGAAACAGGGCGATCATCAGCGGGATGGGGTTCCACAATACTGCCGCCAGTATGGCCAAGGCGACCGCGCCGCCGATCAACCAGTACCGAAACGTTGCAGCAATGCCGCTGGTTACTGCCGGCCTAAGGTTGTCAATCTGCTGATCCAGCGTTTGAGAACGCATCTATCCCCCTATTAACTTTAGCCTAGTGCCATATAACCACTATACCGTTGCAACGTTATGACAGGTTTGTAAACGGTTGGTGTTTTTTCTATGGAATATCCTTTTGTGGTAAAGCTACCTCGTAAAAATACCGTAAACATCTGTCACACAATCGGCACTTGTCTTGGCCTTCATAACCGGAATATGCTTATCATCCATTTGTATCTTTCAATCATTTGTATGCAGATTGATCAGACTTAGTAGTGTACTGGAGGACTCTGGATGTTTCTTGCACGGGATAACAACAACGATCTGTATCTGTTTAGAATCCGTCCTGAACGTAGACGTGAATGCTGGTGGGCTGACTCTGAGCTGGACGGTTCCTACCTCCGTCTGGACAAAAAGCTTTTCCCTGAAGTGACCTGGGATACAGAACCGCTGGAAGTTTCACTGGTACCGCTAGAGGCATCGGGATCTGAGGCTGAATAACAATTTTGATTTGTCTCACTTATACCTGTTCACTATTCATAAACAGGTATGATCAACGTAAGGAGCAAGGCTATGCGGACAGATGAGAGCTATTTTGCTGCAATTGCAGAACGACTTCGTAACGAGCCTCTCCCGGAAATACCTATCCGGCATGAGTGGGTGGAATTTTCTACCCTGTTATCACAGATGGAGTCACCACACCTGCGGGAGATAGGCCTGGGTGAACTGGCTCGCCATGCAAAGCAGGAAGTGAACTTCAAGACTACTGGTGATAACAGCAAAATAGTGAACTGATCATCTGCGCTGTTTTAACAGACCAGGCAGTGCCAGGCCAGGTCGGAACAGAGCAGTGTTGCTGTTGACTTGGCATATCCTCACAAAAACCTCCCGCCCCCATACAAACCGGCCTTAGACAATCGTCACTAAATGTTGACGTATCCGGCATTTATTTGTCAAACAACTATGCTAGTAAAGTACTCAACAAAATAGAATAACGGTTACTTTGCCGATCTGTGTAGACAGGCCCCGGGAAGCCCGAACCAGCACAAGAACAGTTTTAAACTGTTCTGAGGTTCGGGCTTTTTTGTGTGCCGCATCCTATAAATAAGAGGAGGAAACATATTCTGTCAGCAGCTGTTTCTATTTCCGTATTTCGCTTTTAGGCTATTTCATTCACACAGGAGAGAAGATGATGAAGAAGTTTTTGATTACTATTGCAGCGGCAGGGCTGTTTGCCTCGGGTGCAAACTCTGCCGATGCTGCATTGGGGGTTGATTTTACCTCCCCCACCAGCACGTATATGGTCAGCCAGCCCAATACCGTGGCCGGCTGGAGCTTCACTGCCAATCGTGACCTGTTTGTCCGGGCCCTGGGACTCTACGATCATGAACCTGACCTGTTTCACCCCGAGACCCACTCGGTTGGGCTCTGGCAAGCTGACGGCACTCTTCTGACTTCGGTCACCGTTTCTGAGCCCCAGTACCCCCACAGACAGGAGCTGGTCAACGGCAAGTACCACATGGAGACAACCCAGAATATCCTGCTTAAAGCTGGACAAACCTATTTTGTGGCCGCCACCATGACGCCTGACAACACCTTTGCCTGGTTCCCCACCCTGGCGGAGGCCGCGGCCCACAATCTGGTATTTGATAGCAATCTTACCTATGGCAATGCACAGTTGGCATCTTCGGCAACATTGACAATGCCGACAACGGAAATGACCGGCATCGGCTTCTTTGGCGCTAATATTGATGTAGTACCGACACCACTCCCTGCGGCAGCCTGGCTTTTGGGATCCGGCCTGTTGGGATTGGCAGGCATGAGAAGGCGGCAACAATCGTAATCTGAACCGGGAGAAGAGGAAGCTGAAAAACAAAGGCGCATTCCGTAACGGTTTGCGCCTGAATTTTTCACGGCTTGTAACTACCCAGATCAGGTTGGCAAACGGGAAGCCAACCGTTTAATGCAGCGGCACAGTTCCGGATCACTGATCAACTTGAGCGCCTTGTCCAGCGTTACCACCCTACGTCTTCGCCTGCCTGTTTCCGGCCATTTTTTTAGAATGGTTGTCACCTTTAACGGATAAATATCGAGTGTACGTTCTCCTTTTTGGCGACAAGCAAGGTGAAGGCGAGGTATGCAGCTGCCGATGACACCGGCTTCTTCCAATGCCTCCATAACCGCCACGTTGTGCCGGGGCATATCAGGTTCTTGCTGACCCTTGGGAATGATCCAACGGGTCTGGGTTGAGTTGGTCACCAGAACAATATGGAGCTGTCCACCACGTAGCAGGTAGGGTAAAGCTGCAATCTGATGTTCGAACGTACTGTTTGCGGGCAGGCCGTGGAGCGCCAGAAAGAGGTTTTTATACGCGTCAACACCGGTGACCTCACGCCCCATGAAGCTGGATTTTTCAAATCTCTCGCTTTCTTCAATTGAGGTAAATTCAACTTCGGCAACCATAAGTGGTGCCAGATCACCAATATATCGGTCAACCTCTACCTTGTGGGCACCAACCCGGATCTGTGAACGGAATTTCTCCAGTCGTCTTCCTTCTGTAACCGGCCACAACTGGTCAAACTGATCATGGGATATCTCTACTTCAGTCTCTTGCCGCGACAGACCGCTTCCTTCTTTAATCGTCAAGAGTCTCATATCACCAGTACGACGCAGCCTGATTTCAAGATTGTCCTCATGGGCCAGGTACCCCTGTTGAATACAAATCTCATCCGTCAAACCATTTGGAAGGGTGGTTATCAGGAACTTCCGTTCAATTTCAATCACAGACATTCTCCTGAAGCGAGAGAATCTCGCCACAAAGCGTACGGTATGCCTGCGCAGCATCGCCGGCTTTGGAGTAAGCCAGAAGCGGCATACGGCGTAGCCCCATCTTTTCAACATCAACCGATAAGGGAATGGTTGTTTTTAAGAACTGCGGGTAGGCTGCAGAAAGTTCTACCATGGTGTTCTGGTGCAGTTTGTTCCTCTTCTGTACCATGGAAAAGAAGGGGCATAGGCGATCAAGTGGCAGCCCTTCATCGCTAAAAAAATGCTCCAGTTGTTCCAGGGTGCGTTGTGACAGGACCGTCGGAATAACAGGGACCAGAATAGAGTCTGACGCACGGAAGACATTTTCCGAGAGCAAGGTAATGTTTGGGGGACAATCAAGAATAATGGTGTCGTAGTCATCTTGAAACTCTTCCAGCACCCGACGCAGCTGCTTGCGTCGTTTTTCCATGCTGTCAAGGGCAATATCAAAATGCCGGTAGGCAAGACTGGACGGAATAATGTCAAGTCCGGGAAAGTCTGATTCACGAATATTACGCCGCAGTCCGCTGGACAGGCTGGGGGTGTCACTCATACGGAACTTTTTTGCGTTGGAGACCCTGAAATAGAATGCAGCCGCCCCCTGGGGGTCAAGATCAACCAATAAGGTGCGGTGGCCTGCTTCACCAAAGGCGTAGGCCAGGTTTACCGCCAAAGCCGTTTTACCGACCCCGCCTTTTATGCTGTATGAGGAGATAATCTTCATTGCAGACGGTCCTTCCTGCTATTTTTCGGTGGCGCTACATGGAGCTTGAAAATACGCTTAAAGGTTGCAGCGGTGCTGTTATCTGCAAACTCCTTCAGCATTTTGTCGATCTGCTGGCGTGATTCCTTACGCCGCTGATGAAGCAAGGTCAGCAGACCTCCCATGGCAAGTGAGCTATCAGTAGCGGCCTGGTGTTTGTGCCACCAGCCAAGCAGGAATTCCTGTTGAACCGAGCTGTCATTGAAATCACCAAGTGCCCCCTGCAGACGGCGAAGTTGCCGCTGAAGCAGTTGGCTTTCGTCCGGCGGAAACAGTTCGTTAAAAAATTCCATGAGGTAACGCAGCTTTTTGCATGCAATACGGAGCTGATGCAGGATTTCGTCGCTTGTTTCAGGGGTAATGGTTTCAGCAATTGCCTTGATTTTGCGATAGCGCTTCAGGATACCTTTAAAGACAAGGGGGCCGATCTGTTGAAATGCTGCAGCTGAGTCAGCATGCTCACTGACGTTGGAAATTTCAGCGATGATGTCGTTGAGCGTGGGGGAACCGGCATGATCCTGCAAATGAGTGCTGATACGGCGCTGTTCACGCTTCCGTTCAGCAGAAAACCTGGAGAATATACGGGCAAGCCCCTTATGCAGCGGGGAAGGCAGGTTTTCCAGATGATCGTAGTAGGTCAAGGCATAGACATCCAGATCACGAAGCCGATTGGTTGCCCGTGCAAGCTCCCCCAGTTGATTCCTGAACCGCTCTGTTTCCCCCGCTGGATAGACATTTTTTACCAGGCCCAATAACGACCGGGCCTTGCGGAGGCAGATACGGTAGTCATGCAGAAATTCCGTATCAAGATCAGCCATGATACCCGCTCTGTTACTTTCCGCAATGGTCAGTATTGTCGCAATAATCCGCCCGACTGCCTCCCGTGCAGGGGTTTCAAATGAAAGAGCAAAGGCAGGTTTGAGGGTGTAGACCCGTGGAGTATGTCCTGACCGTTGCAGTAAAAGGCTGACCGGACCTGGACCGGATGGGGTTGTACCAAGTTCCGCAAGCCTGCTTGCCACCTGCAGTGCTTCCTCTTCATAGCCTCGCAACGGAAGTACTTTACAGGAGGTAAAACAGGCATCTTTTCCCGGTTCATCCGCTACACAGCTCCATTCAATCCGGCAGACTATTTTCCCTGATTCGTTGCGGAGATCACAGTATTGCGTAACAAAAGCGCCTGTTGCAACCGCTGCAAGCCCACGGAGACCAAGGTACGTGCGCAGGCGACGACGCATCGGCTTGCTTGAAAACTCATACCAGAAGCGTTTGCCACCCCCCTGTTCTGTACACTCTATTGTTTCCGGCCAGCCATTGGAAAAGGCCTGCAACAGATACCCATTGCCGTCGTTGTACAACAGATGACCGGAAAACCAGAGCCCCCACTCAAAGGTGTCGTAGAACGTACAAGAGGTTACGGTCCGCCGCTGTTCAACCACCTGCCAGTCTGCACTTAAACAGGTTGGCGTAAGAGTTGGGGGTAGAACCCAAACAGCTGAATATTCATGCATCTGCGATACCAATCAGAATACCTTCCTTGCCACATATCTGGCATATAAACAGTGCGGATAGCAGTCTGGCTGCGAGCAAACCGGTAAGAAACATCTTGCGGGCAGATCTAAAATCAGCCGTTTATCACTCTTGGGCCAGTTTTTGTTCAACAGCTGTGACAATATACTCATTCATACTGACGCCTGCTTCTGCGGCCTGCTTCTTGACACTTTTGCGCAGTGACTTCTTCATGCTTACAAGAAATTTGGTTACCTTATCTTCCTTGGCTGCTTTCTGCTCTTTTTCCTTAACTTTCTTGGTTTTCTCTACTTTTATCTCAGTCTTCTGAGCACCGCTGTCTGTTGCCGGAGTTTCTTTAACGCCCTTTAAAGCAGAGTCAGCCTTTTTCTTCTTTTTCGTTGTCTTTTCAACGACGACTGCTTCAACAACAACCGGAGTCTGCTCTTCCATGACCGGCTCAACTGGCTTCTGTTTTTTCATTTCAACCCTCCTGTAATAGTTATTATAAAAATAGTATTTATAATAATTATTATTTGTCAAGTTACGACTTAAAATTGCCCCTAAAAAAGAAGTGAAATGCAAGGGTCACATAGTTAAATCTGAGAGTTACGAGATAAAACACGTTTTGGGATTATCGGAATACTACTAGAACGAGGCAGGAACAATTTCCGGTTCAGACAGTGTCTCATCCCGCCCTTCCCTGCTGAATAGAAGCGATACCCAGACACTGATCTCATACATCAGATAGAGCGGAATCATAATCACAAACATCGTGACCAGATCTGAATGGAAGGCTGCCACGATTGAACTGAGCAACAGGGCATATTTACGTTTAGGTGCAAGAAAACCATAGGAGAGCAGGCCAAGACGTGTGAGCAGCAGCGTCACCAACGGCAGTTCGGCAATCAATCCGAACAGCAGGATCAGACGCAGACAGAAGTCAACATATGAGGAGAGAGAAAGCCAGCTTTGCAGCCCTGCTGTTTCGTAGGAGAGTGAGAAGTTGATGATAAAGGGCCAGATGGTAGTCAGAAAAAACAGCGCCCCAACACAGAAGGCAACCGTTGCCGCAGCAACAAACGGAAGTACATATCTGCGTTCTCTGCTTTTGATTGCCGGAGCAATAAAGGCCCACACCTGATAGAAGACAACTGGCAGTACCAGCACAAACCCGGACAGTATCGAAATTTTACATTGTACAAAGAATGGCTCAAGTGGCGCCGTGTAATTAAGTGCCCGGTCTTTTACCGGTTTACCAAGTTCATTTTCAAGCTTTGCGCGGCTGTAAATAGCAGGAAAGTGCTCTTTCAGGTAGCTAAAACCTTTTTGTTTGGCAGTATCCAGGTAGCTGGTACCAAGCAGAGGTTTCTCCATAAATGTCAGCAACCTGTCTGAGAGATTCCAGGTAACTCCCATTCCGATCAACAGGGCAATCACCACGATAATCAGACGTTTGCGCAGTTCAGCCAGGTGGCTGGTAAGGGAACGTATTTTCAGAAATTCTTCAAACATGCACTACCTTAACGGGAGAATATGTAAAAGTTAAAGACAGCACGGTCCGATCTGCTGATAAAACAGATCGGACCGTATTGCATGAGGCAGGCTATTTACTGTTCCTTCGCCCTGCGACGCAGCCCAACCAGCCCCATCAGACCGGAACCCAGCAGCCAGGCAGCAGCAGGAACCGGTGTAGCGGTTACAGCACCGGGAGAGCCGATCTCACAGAGATCGTTTAGCGCCAGAAAGGCACCGTTAGAGCCGACTGAGCTCAGGCGTGAAATGGTTGTGTTATTCAGCGCAGCAGCATTGTCAAAGGTGGCGTATGGTGCATCTGTTGGAGAAGAACCAAAGGCCACGCTGGCCTGCAGTCCGCCGATGGCGTTGTACAGGTTGACAGCATCACCACTGGTACTCATCCCAATACCCGAGCCGCTGTAGGTGCCGATCTGCAATCCTGCAGGTGCGTTGGCACCGAACCAGAGATTTTTGAAGTCCGCAGCTACAGAGGGTGACGAACTTTCAATAAAAATCACCGACTCACCCGCTCCAATATTGGTAATGCCATTCAGGGCGACCGCTTTGCTAAACAGGTTGGAGTTGTCATCCATTTTCCAGCCACTGATGTTTACTGCACTGGAGCCGGTGTTGGTCACTTCAAACCAGTCGCTCCCCAGGGAGCTATTACCGCTGGACCATGGTGCCACCTCTGTAATGAACAGATCAGCTTGTGCGCTTTGTGCCGCACCGATCGAAAGCAGCAGGGCTGCCGCCACTGCAATTCGCTTGAATGCCATATTCATGGGTATTGTTCCTTTTAAGCTCTTACCGGCAAGGCGCAAACACCTCGCCGGTAAGAGACCTGTTGTGATTTATTGTTGTTTTTCTCTGCGGCGCAGCCCAACCAGACCCAACAGACCGGACCCCAGCAGCCAGGCAGCAGCAGGAACCGGTGTAGCGGTTACGTCTACGTTGTCAAACTGATAGGCGTAATCTGACTGCAGCCAATCTGCGGAAACCAGATTGCTGAAGTCAGAACCGAAGGTGAAGGTCTGGGCAGTAAAGTCACCATTCACAGTGAATGATTGGGTAACCGTGTTGCCATTAGCCAGGTGTCCGTTAAACTGCACTGATACCGGGGTGTTGTCAGGTGTGTCCATTGGATACAGGGTAGCCAGGGTAATGGAGCTGAGGTTGAAGGTGCCGCCGTTTGTCCGGGCAAGTACGGTCTGTCCAACATAGTTATTGTTTAAAAGTGCGGTGGAGCCGCTGTAGCCGTATACCTGGCTCCCAAGGGTAGCAAAGGAAGGGGAATACCCGCTGTCTTCAAAAGTGGCGGTATTGGTAAAGAGGTAACCGTTGTCAAGATAGGTGGCGCCATGGTCTGCAACCAGCTCATCGCTATGGGCCAGTGTTTCAAAATCAATGACATAGCCTGCGTGGGAATCTGCTGCACCGGCCAGTACTCCAGCCACCAGACATACTGCTGCTATTGCGGTTTTCATCGGAATTCTCCTTTATCGTTTCAAATCGTTTTGGTTAGAGGTATTTGGCAACAAAATCGCCGTCATGGTTGACTACAGCCCAAACCGTCTTGGTGGAGGGATCTACACCATAGGTACCCAGGCCATAGCTTGACTTCCACGGACCGTATTTGAAGGTTTTGGTGCCGCTGAAGTTGGCATCTACCGCTTTTACCCAGCTACCATTGGCATCTTTGGTTGCAAGGCCGAATTTGCCGCTGATCAAATCTGTAGGACGGACCTTCTTCGGGTCATAGGAAAGTGAAAGTGCATAGACATCACTTTCCTTGCTTTCAGCAGCATTGGGCAGGAAGCCGCTTAGCGATGCATTGTACATACTGAGGTTGTCGGACATACCCCACAGAGTCAGAACATTGCTGGCAGCACTCTCAGAAATCAGAGGAGTAGACCAGCCGGTATTCACAATCTTGCTCAGATTACGGTTCAGGTAGTCGGTTTCACTGTTGGCATTATTTCCGGAAAGGATTTTTGCTGTGGTTCCTTCAAAACTGTCCTGAACAGTGGTAAAGCTGTTGCCACGTGCAACAACAAACTGCTTACCGTTCAGACTGTAACCGAAGGATTCACGCAGGTAGAACGGCATATCCAGCGGTGAAGCAAGCAGGTCAATATCGCCATAGTCAGAGCCATGGCTCTTGGCATAGAAATCAATGGTTACCCTGGGGCCATCAACGGTAACGATGTAATAGCCGATGCTGTACAGTTCCTGAGCAACCGGGATTTCACGACCATCATCACCGGCTGCAGGAGTGTAAAACTTATAGCTGTTGGACGAGCAGATAATCTGACCAACGCTGGCTGATTTATCGGAAGTGGTGACAATGGAGCGGTGGTGCATATGATCGTGGCCACCCAGACAGTAGCGGACACCGTTGTTCTGCAGGCTGGTAATGAAGGTGTCACGAGCTGCTGCGTTGGCGGTCAAGCTGGAGCCGAACAGGACATCCTTATGGTTCTGGCCGATCAGGTTCTTATGGGAGAATACAAAGGCATGGCTGTCTGCCGCACGTGCCGCAAGGGTAGAACCAACCCAGGGTACCTGATCAACAGCATTGTTGTTACTACTGCTGTTATAGTTAGTACCATCCTTGCGGGTAAACTGGTCGATCATGACGCAACGGACGTTTTCATAATCAAAGGAATAACTCAGACCTTTCAGGCGCTCACCGGTTGTATCAGTGGAGGTGATATCCAAAACCGGGCTCTCAAAGTTACGGGCACCATACAGATAGGAACCTTCACCCAGTGTTTGCGGGAACAGTGCAGGGATCTCTGCAGCCGCGGTTTTTGTCGCTTCGTGGTTACCACGCAGCGGGAAGAAACCGATACCGGCATTGTATAGTGCCTGGGCTGCTGCAGCACGGGTCGGCAGCGATCTGACGCCACCAACGACTTCAACATCAACCAGGTCACCAACCTGAATGGCAAATTTAACATCATGGTGGATGAACTGCTGGTTCAGTGCATTAATAATAGAGACGGCACAGGACATCGGGTTTTCACCATTATTGGGGTAACTGGATTTCCATTGCGTATCAGCCATGACACCGAACTTCCAGGCTGTGCCGGAGGCGAGGGCCCTTCTGGGGGTCAGAAACGGAAAATGCATGGCAAGGGTCATGCCTGCCAGACCGGTACCGCTGTACTTGAGGAAATCTCTTCTTGATAGTGCGCACATATTCGTATTCTCCCTGTTTTTGATGAGTAACGTAAAAAACAACACCTACAGATTAAGCGTACTGCTATTTCGATTCATGGGTGGCTGATCACGCCCCATTGCCAGATTCCTGATTCGCTAGTCCCCCCTTCCACACCGTTTTATTCGCTGCATTGCGCCTTTTCGGCATTATTACGCTATTCTGCGACGCACACCGATCAGCCCCAAAACCCCAGAAGCCAGCAGCCAGGCTGCTGCGGGGACCGGTGTCGGTGTGCTGTTGACCGTACAGGTACTGCAATTAATGCCGCCGGATACCTCCAGCAGATGGCCGTTGGGATTGGAGCTCAGCAGAGGGATGTGGTTGTTGTCCCGCAGGGTCAGACTAAAAAGGCTGTCGCTGCAACAGGTGCTGAGGGTAAAAGAGAGATAATCGCCAAATGTGATGGCCTGAACATAGCGGCTTAAGGGAGGAGCGGCCTGGAATTCAAGATTGTTCACGTCTGCAAGGTTCCCGGACAGTGTGCCGTAGCTTGATCCTGTGCGCTCCAGCACACTGCCGACTGTTCCGTTACGGATGATAAAGTCGGTAATAGCGGCAAAGGCGTTCTGATTTGAACTGCCGGGTGCAAGCTCAAAAACCATCTCACCTGATCTGCCCTGTGCCTGCAGGGTGTTAAATGAAAAATTTTGGACAAACGCAGCCTGAGCTGTCCCTGCCATACTTGCCAACACCAGCACGGCAGTCAGCAGATGTTTAATGACGCGCATTGATATGAGTCTCCTGAAATCTGAAAATATAAAAAATAAAAAGCCCAGGCCTGACAGCAACGCATCCGCGTGCTGTTAAGGGCCTGGGCTTTTCGGGGCCTGAGATCTCTCAGATCGACAAAGTAACCAGCATATTCAGTTATACTGCCAGACACGCAGTATATATTCAGATTGTCATATCATCAGATTATGTCAGCGCTGTTTCAGAAATGTTATTATTTGGTAATAACCAGAAACCAGCCTAGTCAGCGTTCACATTTTCCTGTTGAGCCTGCATTACCGACTGCATATGGGCCAACTGCTCACCAAGCCAGGCATGCAGAAGCGCTGCGGTCTGTACGTTCATGGTAACACCGCTTTCAATCACACGAACCATGCTGCCGTTCAGATTTTTAGGGTCTGAATCAACAATTGCACCGATACCACCCTCCGGGGTTATCTCATGGGTCAGCTCCTTGGGAAGCCCTGCCCGTTCCTGATAGAAATGCATCAGCAGTTCACCACGGGGGCTGAAACCGCCCTGAACACCGTTGATGTAGATCGGGTTGTAGCTGTAGTTAAAGATGTAGTTAAAGGTGACTTCTGGTTTGCGTTGCGACATGGTTGTTATTCTCCTTGTGGTTGTTAGTGTACGTCAGGTACACACTGTTTTTTTTGTAGCAGGGTAATGCTGCCGAGTGCCGTAAACAGCAGCAAGACTCCTGCAGGCCCGAAGGCAGGAACACTGGTGGACGCAGCGGTGCAGGTGGTGGTAGTGGAAGCGCTGTTATTGCTGCTGTTCGGATCGGCTGTGGTTGTTGAAACCGTGGCTGACACCTGGAGGCTGCCTGCTGCTGATGGCTTGACAATAACCTGCTGCGTCAGCACCGTGCCTGAGGACAGGGTTCCCAGTGAACAACTGAGTTGACTCCCGGAAAGGCTGCACCCTTCAGGCGCTGACACCAGAGTGGAAGATGCGGGAATGTTGACGGTTAGTGCGGTGGAAGCAGCTGCTGACGGACCGTTGTTGCTGACCGTCATCTCGTAGGTCAGGTTACTGCCTGTTTCAACCGGGTCGGGACTGTCGTTGATGACCACCGCAAGATCAGCCTGTTCGGAAAGTGTCCAGTTCAAGGCTATCTGGCCGTAGGCGCTGTTTTTGCCATCAACAGCAATCCGGTAGGTGGTTCCAGCCTGAGCAGTAAAGCTGACACTACCGGTTCCGCCGCTTGTTCCATCATCGTCACTGGCTGCAACAGTCGTCAGTCCGGCTATGCTGCTGCCGGTGTAAACCGCCAGAAGCGTATCAAAAGAGCTGCCGTGGGTATCTAACGTTACCACCCCGCCAATCGGCGCCGTCCAGTACCACCAGACCGATCTACCACCGCTATTACCGGCATGGGAAGGTTCTCCGGTTTCCTTTCCGGCATTAAGATTACGACTGGACAGACTGCCACCTGTTCCAGATATGGCAGAGGATGAGCTGAACAGATCGTTGGCTGGTGAACCAATGGCTGCAGACAGGTTTAGACGTGGTTTCACAACACTGTTGCGGGAGTCGGTTACCAACACACCATTATTAACCAGCCGGGCAACTGTCTGATCCAGGGTTTCAGCAGGAAAGGCGCTCCGCATAACTGCAACCGCACCGGCAACATGGGGAGTGGCCTGGGAGGTGCCGCCCATGGTGCTGCCCGCCGCCGTGATCAGGGCGCCTGGTGCCAGCATGGTAAGAAAACTGGCGCTATTGGAAAAACAGGTAACCTTGTCCGCAGCAGTGGTGCTGTCAGTGCATGCGGTCCAACTGACTCCCCCCACATTGGAATCATATACCGCGCCAACGGAAACAACCCCGGGTGTACAGGCCGGTCTGGATATACCGCTTGTATAAGCATTGTTACCCGAAGCGGCAACACTGATGATGCCGGCACTTTTGGCGTTTGCTACAGCAGTGACATAGGGGTTGGTCAATTTACTACTGCAGCTTGAGGTATTATTTGAGCTGTCGCCCAGACTCATGTTCAAGGCCACGATGTTGTAGGTGGACTGGTTGGCAATGGCCCAGTTGATAGCGGCAAGTACCACTGAATCACTGGAGGTGCCATCACTGTTAAAGACATCAAGTGCGGCAATTTTGCTGCCAGGGGCCACACCAACCACAGTACCGGACACATTGGTACCATGACCATGGGCATCCAGTGCGCCATCAGACGTTGCAATATCTTCTGCTGCGACCACTTTACAGGTTGCAGACGGCACTCCTGGTGCCGTACAGGAACCAAAGGCAGACAGGGTGTAGTTGACTCCGGTATCGATCACGGCAACCGTGCTGCCACTACCGGTTAATCCGGCTGTTTGCAGGGCAGGCTGATTGATTAACGGCAGGCTCTGGGTCAATGAAGTCCGAATGACCCGGTCTTCATACACGGCGATCACGTCATCCTGTTCAAGCAACGCCTGCAATGCCGTGCGATTCTCAACACGATACAGTCCAAGCGGCAGGTGGCTGTACTCACGTACCGGCTGGACACCCTGTTTTTGAACTGCAGTAATCAACCGTTCTTTTTGCACCCTGAACCGTTCATGCTTCAGCTTGAGAACCGTTGACGTATCCACAGGTGAACCGGATGCCTGACGGACTTTTTCACTTTCCTGCTGCACCTCTGTTTCATCCAGCATGATCAGCAGATTACTGCTGTTGCCTGCATCAAACTGTTCAAAGACCGTATCAGGCAAAGACTGACTTTTCTGCCCCGGCATACCGGATGGCCGCAGCGGCGCAGCAAATGAATGGCCAGTCAGGAACGCAACAGCCAGCACTGCACCTGCGGTCTTCAAAAACAGTTGCCGGTTCATACGGTTTGCTCCTTCTTGTTCCGGTTCATAACCATAATCCACCAAAGCAGAAAGGGGGCCAGATACTGACTTGCTATACTGATTGAAGTTGCAAAGGGAAATCCCCAGGAAACGTTAAACGCTGTAGCCATGATGTTGCCGAATCTGACCAACAGGTGACCGAACACCAGCAGTACCAATCCGGCAAAAAGGTGGCGTCGGTCATGCTGTTCATCAGAAGCACGGCTGGCAAGCATCAGGCCGCCAAAGGTCACCAGGTTGAACGTCTGGAAATAGAGCGTATGTCCATGGGGAATGAGTAGTTGACGGTCAGCCAGACTGAATAGTGCCACCAAGAGATGATCAAGCTGCTGCATGTAGATTTTATTAAGCGGCAGCCAGGCAAAAAACAAAAAAGAAGACCAGAGTATGAACCGGGAAAAGAATCCCAGGATCGGCAGATCGCTGACCCCGGCACGCTCCCCGTGCAACCAGACAACGGCTGCCAGAATCACGGCCAGCACCATCAGGCTTTGGGCAAGATACGCATGAACAAACTGAAACTGTGCCGGATAGTTGGCCCCGACAAAGACCAGAAATGCAATCCGCAACACGGTCAGACAGGAAAAAAACAGCGTGGCCAGCAGCAGGGCTTTGCCTTTACGTTGCAGTCCAGCCGGATAAGCAGCCAGAAATGATGCAAACATGATCACCATGAACAGCGGCGTACATTCATCAATCACCCTGGCATGAAAGCCACCGCTAATCAGGATATCTCCCTGCAGTAACGTGGGCAGCCCCCAGGCCTCAAGCAGATTTGCCGATCCATAGGCAAACAGGCGGTTAACCGGGGCCAGCACCTGTTCCGGCACCAGCGCCGTAGCCGCATAAAGCAGGACAAAGACCAGCACAAAACGGATCGGCGACACGCCACCATGGCCCGGTTCTGCCGGAGGCAGACCGGTTATTGCGTCAGTAACGGCTGTCATTTCCTAGCCAGACAGACCACTACGGCGACGCAGCAACGCCAGCCCGCCCAGCCCGGAGCAGAACAACAGGGCTGCTGCAGGAACAGGGGTAGGAAGCAGGGTAATATCACCGCCGTGAATAAGTTTCAGGCTTGGCTTGTCATTAATGAGAGATGTATCTATTAGAGTGACGTTTGCACTAGCTCCAAATTCAATTGATGAACCTGCAGTAAGCATTATTGTCGACCAGTATGCCAATGATCCATTGAATGCAATGGAGGTAACGGAACGCAGGTCAAGTGCAGACTGCAACTGTTGCTGATCCCCCAGCAGGCTACCGTCAATACGTATCTGTTCTGCATTCATACGCAACAGACTACCGATTCCACTGACAGTCGCGCCGGTCGGCAGGGTTAACAGTCCGATATTGAAGAACTCGCCGGACAACTGGTCACCGTCAACAAGAGACAGATTCTGCCCGTACCAGTCACCACCACTGTAGAACGATGCCGAAGCCGGAACCGTCGTTGCCAGACCTGCAGTAGCCAGTACCAGAGCCATCAACAGTTTTTTAAACATGACGTTCTTCTCCCTTTTCTCCCTTACTATCTGTAACTTAAGCATATTTTTTGTTTTAATCACCATCGGTTGCCCATAAAAAAGCCCGAACCGCTGAACAGCATCCGTTCACGATTCGGGCTTTCCGGTCCCGCATCAGCGGTCGGCAAAGTACCCGATGATTACCTGCCCACACCAGATAATCACTTCAGTGCCTACATGTACACCATGTCAGGACCGGACTGAGACGGCACCAATGCATGGCTGCAAGACTCGCCACTGCACCATTCTTCCACCTGAAAGCCTCCGGAGCCGTCCATCCTGACGTACCACAGTTCGTCAAAGCCTTCGCCATAATCCGGCAGTTCCAGTCTGCTCGCCATGCCTGCCACACCCTGGTCCGGTATCCTGGCCGCACCCTCCCGCTGCCGGTTACGCTCCATCGCTTCGTTAAGCATTGAACTGAAATAGTAGCCAATGACCCTGAAACCTGTTCTTCTGGCCTGAGCTATAAATGGGGCCCTTACGGCACGGGATACATTTGTATTATCGACAACAAACGACTGTCTACCGCAGATACAGGCATCCAGTAGCAAATGCTCCCGATACTTGGTTTTTAACTGATCACGATTGATACGGACATGGCTATCGTACAGATAACTGCGGCAGAAACTGCTCTTACCACTGGCCGGTATACCGATTAAAATGACTAACGTAGGTACGTTAGGTGTATGCGTTACAGGCATCTTGTATAAATCCAGTACACTATAAGTAGTTAATGCTATTAAATTTCTGATTTGGCGCTATCTGCCTTATGGGGTGTTATCTCAATTTCATCTTTACCTTCAGATGTCTTTTTAAACTCTCTGATACTCTTACCAAATGCCGCACCTATTTCAGGCAGCCTGCCGGCACCAAACACGACCAGTACAATAACCATAATTATAACAAGCTCCGGCATACCGAATCCAAACATGGCACTTCCCCTTGGCAGTCAACGACTGGAATTATTAATTTTAAGGCACTATACACAGGGCACATCACCGTTCTGAGGCGTACAGGCAACAATTTCGTCACATCTGCAGATATTTCTGTCTATAAATGAGTCTCTTGCAAAATGTCAGGTGGGACTGATGGCCAGGAAGGTTGACAGGATGGCCGTGTTGCTGAACAGACGGTAGATCAGGTCGTAGAGGTGTTAGTTGTTGCTTTTAGGGGTGTGACTGCCGACGGCATCATGGCTGTAGCGCTGGGTGATGGAGAAGCCTGACTTGAGCCGAATTAAGTATTTTGCCCCCGGAATAACCCGGAATAACCTCCCAGGCGGCATTCTGATCATTGCAATATGTATAAACATGTGTATAGTTGTGCTATGCGATTCACATGGGATGAAAAAAAGCGGATCAGTAACATCAAGAAGCACGGCATTGATTTTGCCCGTGCTGCTGAAATATTTGCCGGTCCAACATTCACTTAGGAAGACAGCAGATTTGATTATGGAGAACAACGCTGGATCACCATGGGGTTGTATGGTTCACTGGTAGTGGTTCTGGTCGCGCATACGGGAGCAGAGGAGAAAATTCATGTCATCTCAATCAGAAAAACAGATAAAGACGAACAGGCGCTCTTCTTCAACAATATCTGATGATGCACCCAAGGTTACGCAGGCAATGATTGATGGCGCCAGGTTTCGGGTAGGCCTAAAGGATGCCCCACGCAAGCAGAGGGTTAATATCATGCTGGATACTGCTGTTGTAGCTGCATTCAAAATTAAAGCCGGTGATCGGGGTTACCAAACCCTGATCAATGAAGCCTTAAAGCAGTATCTCAGCCAGAACCTGCTTGAGGACACCTTAAGACGTATTCTGCGGGAAGAACTGCCTCACGCGCAATAATACCCCCACACACAGTTGAAGAGAAAAGCCGCTACCGGAAGCAAATCCGAGGCGGCTTTTGAATTAAATATCATGTCCCCGGAACTCCCGGAACTCTATGTTGCTTTTACCGTATCTTCTGTAATCGAAAAACAGGGAAGTATCCCTGTTTTCCCATAGGACGGGCAGGATCACTGTTTGTTTAAGTATTTGCCTAATACAGAACCAATAAAGGCAGATAAAAATATTACCGTAAAGGTTCTAACAACAATTAAGATTATTTCTATCGTCTTTGAATTATTATACAAACTATACTTTGTAATAAACACTGAGAACACTGGCAAAGCAAGTACTAATATAAAATAGCAAAATAATGATTTATAAATTCTATCTATATTAAAAATACCTATAAATAAAGAAACAACAGATAATACCATATATGAATACAATGGTATCCAAGAGCCAATTTTTGTGGCCACAAAAAAACAAATGGCTTGGACTAAAATGTAACCAACAAACCAAACAAATCCTTTAATTATATCATATAGGTACACGCTAACACCCCTCCAGTAGCAACTATCTGCGAACAGGCACCTGAGTCCGATCAGTAGGTACATGCCCTTCTGGATATGGCGACAAGGGCTCTCTAACTGGAGAATCCCTATCTGGCATTCCTGCTTTTACCATACACTCCATCCTCTTTGCAGTGCAGTTCATTTTCTTGATTTCACAATTAGGATCTTCCTCTTTAGTCTTTCCCATACATCCATTATATTGAAGTTCACAGCAGGCAGTAGCACTTGCTAGGCATACAAGCGGTGTTAATACATTTTGACATATTTTTTGTTTTGTACTTCCATTGAGATTTAAGCACCAATCAGCCAACTCCAACCCACTCGGGTCCACCCAATTAACCGGATTATTTTGGACGTAAGCATAGACGTTGATCCCTCCCCCAAACCCAATCGGATCTTTGGCGATAAACCTCCCCACACTTGGGTCATAGTACCTCGCCCGGTAGTAATACAGCCCTGTTTCCTTGTCCCACTCTCTGCCGGTGTAGCTGTATGGCTGGCTGATCAGGTGGATGCCTGGTTTCCGGTTGCCAAAGGAGTCGTAGTCAATCTTGTCTATAACAATACCATATTTGTTGCTTAGGGCAATGATGCTGCCAAGTCCGTCGGCGTGGTAGTACCAGCTGTTGCTGCCTCTGGTCAGTGAAAGCGGTTCGTCGGTGCCGGGGCCATGCAGATAGCGGGTTGTTCCGGTGAAGTCGGCACCTGTGATGTTTGTGTCCCGCTGTTCAAGGATGATGTTCTGACCATCGTAGGTGTAGTTGTGGCTGTCGGTTCCGTTAAGCAGGCACCATGTGCCGGTGGTTTTCTTGCTGATCCTTCTGCCAAAGGGGTCGTAGCTGAAGCTGGTGGTGACGGTGGCCTGGCCAAATTTGATTTCTGTCTGGATCAGACGGTTTTCAAAGTCATAGCTGTAGAGGGTGGTTAACGGGCTGTTGGGTAGGCCGGTTGGTTCGGTCTTTGTTATCAGGTTGCCGTTTTGGTCGTAGTTGTAGCTGGCCTTGCCGGTGGGGACAGCTGTCTGGCCGAAGAGTTCAGCCAGTATCCCTGTGGTGTTGCCGGTTTCTTCGGTTAGTTGGTTGGCCTGGTTGTGCAGGTATGTAAGTGTTGGCTTTGGTCCGCTGATCCGGTTGCCAACCGGGTCGTAGCTGTACTGTTCGGTGCTGCCCAGGGGTAAGGCCGGTTTTGCCTGGGTCAGCCGGTAGAGTGGGTCATAGCTGTAGTTGATGGTCTGAAGCAGTTGCTTTATTGAAAGCCGGTTGCCCACCTTGTCATGGGTGTAGCTGAAGCTGTCAATGGGAAGCCCCAGTGCTGCCTTGTGGCTGAGTGAGGTGAGTTTGCCGGTGCTGTCGTAGCTGTAACTGGCGCTTGCGCCGTTGGGGTAGCCAAGTTTGGTTCTTCTGCCCAGGCTGTCGTAACTGAATGAATAGGCTTTTCCGTTACTGGTTATTTTGGCGAGTCTTCCGGCGCTGTCGTAGCTGTAGGCAGCGTTTGTGCCATCGGGATAGGTGAGGACTGTTTTCCTTCCGGCGCTGTCGTAGCCGTACTGGATAACCTGTCCGGTGGAGTCGGTGGCTGTGAGCATCCGTCCGGCAATATCGTAGCTGAAGCTGTAGGAGATGTTTTTGTTGGCAGCGGTAAGAATGTTGCCTTTGCTGTCGTAGCTGAAGGTTTCTTCGGTGGTGTCAGGGAAGTTTTTTCTTACCAGGCGGTTGTTGGCGTCATAGCTGTAGCTGATGGTCTGGCCTTTGGCATCGGTTTTTGAGGTGAGGTTGCCTTTGCTGTCGTAGTTGTAGGAGGTGACCATGTTGAGCGGGTCGGTTTCCTGGGTCAGTCTGCCCAGGTTGTCGTAGTCATAACGGGTGGCGTTGTTGTTGGCATCGGTAAGGGCGGTAAGTTTATCTACTCCGCCACCGCAACTGGGACAGCTTGTGCCGCCGTATGCGTATGTGGTGACGTTGCCCAGGGCATCAATGGTTTTGATCAGTTGATTCCGGCTGTTGTATTCGTATCTGGTGCTGTTGCCGTTGGCGTCGGTGTCAGAGAGTTTGTTGCCGTTTTTGTCGTAGGTGTAACTGGTACTGTTGCCCTGGGGGTCGATGCTTTTGATCAGTCTGCCACGGTTGTCGTAGCTGAGTTTGGTAATACCCCCTTTGGCATCGGTGATGGTGGTGATATTTCCGGCTGCATCGTAGCTGTAGTTGGTGGTTGCGCCGGAAGCATCGGTGACGCTGATCATGTTGCCTGCTGCGTTATAGCTGAAGCTGGTGCTTTGTCCGGCAGCGTCGGTTACTTTGGTCATGTTGCCTTTGCTGTCGTACTGGTAGCTGGTGGAGGCACCGGCAGGGTCGGTCAGGCTGGTGAGGTTGCCTTTGGCATCATAGCTGTATCTGGTGATGCCCCCCTGGGGATCGGTGATGCTGGTTGCCTGTCCAAAGCTGTTGTAGCTGTAACTGGTGCTGTTGCCTGCTGCATCGGTGCTGGAAAGCAGGTTGCCCTGGTTGTCGTAGAGTGTGCTGGTACTGGTGCCGTCAGGGTTGGTGGTAGCCGTGCGGTTACCGTTGGCATCGTATTGATAGCTGGTTGTGCCGCTTTGGGGGTCGGTCTTTGAAAGCAGGTAGCCTTGCTGGGTGTCGTAGCTGTAGCTCCAGGAGTTGCCGTCTTTTTCAGTGAAGGTGGTGGTTTTTACGGTTTCAGTGGTTTGTGGATAGGTGATGCTTCTGGTTTTGCCTTCCGGGTCGGTGGAGCCGATTACCCGGTGTTGATCATCGTAGCTGTAGCTGGTGCTGTTGCCCAGTGGGTCTACCTTGCCAAGCATGAAGCTGTTGGTGTCGTAGCTGTACTGCCAGATGCTGTTGTCTGGCTGGGTTACCGTGCTGAGGGTGGCCCCCACGGCCAGGGTGTAGCTGTTGCCTGACTGGTCAATGATGCTGGTAAGGTGGTTTGCACTGTCATAGCCAAGGGTGGCAGTGTGACCTGCCGGATCAGTGATGCTGATCAGGTTGTTGCCGGTGTAGCTGAAGGTCTGGCTGTTTCCGTTGCGGTCGGTGATGGAGGCAAGTTGACCGCTGGTGTTAAAGCGGTAGACCGTGCCTTCACGTTCGGTAAGGGTGAAGCCGGTGCTGTCTTTGGCAAGCACGACGTAGTTGCCGGTCTGGGTGCTGTTGTAGCCGGTGCCGCTGGGGGAGTAGGAACGGTATTTCCAGTTGGGTTCGCTGATCAGGACAGAACCGTCGCTGTTTTCTTTGAGGTTGTAGCTGTAGCTGTGGCTCCAGCCGCGGCCCATTGCCCCGTTTGTCGGATCGAGGCTGTTGTAGTAGAGGGTAAGCCCCAAGGGGAGAGCACCACCCTGGGTGGTGAACAGGTTCTGGGAATGGCTGAGGTTGCCGCTGGCCAGATGGGCAGAGGAACCGAACTGGACGTAGAGACCGCATTGACCGTCAGGAGCTGGCGTAACGGTAAAGTTTGCGGTTTTACTGTCAGTGCATTGGCCATCGGCAGTGGTGGCGCTGAGGGTGGCGGAGTAGGAGCCGGGAGCAACCACCGTACCATCGGCAAGTTTACCATCCCAGGTGGCGCTGACACTGTTGCCACTGCCGGTAAAGGTTTTACCAAGTACGTTCAAAGTCCAGGATACCGGCTGACCGGAGCTTTCGTTGATACTGCCGCTAAAGGCGATACTGCCGCCTGAGGCGGGGGTAAGGATGGCGTTGTTACCGGTGAGAGAAGTGATAGAGAGAGTACAAGCAAGATTCTCTAGCTTGATACTGTTTATAATAAAATTACCGTAACCATCTGATAGCGACGGTTGCAAGAGAATAGTTTCACCAGCTTGGACCGAGACTGGGATTTCCCAGCTCACGTCTGCTGATCGTTCATAATAATTTTTGCCCACGATATATTTATCGTATGTGTAGGCAAGGATCTTTGGTTTTATCCCATTAACTGCAAAATCCTGGATAGACGGTTGGGTACTATTATTCCTCATATTTAAGTTTCCAGTAAGAACCAATACACTCCCTTTTCTACTGGACTTTAATTGAACTAACCTGTTTGCCATTACAATATCGTATATAGATCCCAATGCGGTAATGTTGCATTTGTCACACATCCATTTCCCATCAACATTAAGACCTGAATATGTCGGATTATAAAATGCTTTATAGGAACCACTAGACAGGCTGACATTATAATTTGGGCTTGTCTGGAGATCATTTTTCGAACAACCTGTCATATTTTTATCAAAGGTCCGAGTGTATGAACACGTGGAACAATCAATATAGCTCAGATATTTGTGATCCTCTGATGTTTGAGCTAATGTATAACAAGAAGTAATATAATTAGCATCATACGTTTCTTCGCGTTTTATTGTTGTTATAGAATTCAATATCTCATAAAGAGTTGGAAATCCATAGCAAGCTTGGCCTTCATGCAGGCCAGCCAATGATTCAACATCCTTCTCCACAAAAGCACTATCATATTGCGATATATTCGTCAGAAGATTTGTGCCTTTATCTATCAATATGCCGTCAAGATCGGGAAGATATGCGAGGCTTATACCTTCAGAAATAAAAACAAAAAAAACAGCTAACACTATTTTTTTGAATGCTACTGTAAAAAATCTGTTTGGGGGCATATCTATTTCTCCTAAAATAGCTTGTTAGTTGTATCTTAAATAGCCAAAATATTTCTTATGAGTGTTATAAGGTATAAAATCCTCTCAATTCTTCATGCAAACTATCCAGTCAACATCCAACCAACTACGTTTTATAAATTCATTACTGGCACTGCCTGTTCTCTTAATCATATGTTAAAATAGTGTGTTACGTTTATTTCATTCAGCTTGTCCCCAGCCGCCGCCCTTCGCTTTATACAGTCCGATGACATACTGATACAAATCTCGCATCTTTTATGGGGATTTCATAACCAATTAAAATGTCAATGGGGTGACTACAGGGTAAACTTTTAAGAACATTTTGAAGGGCAAACTCTAAACCGGCTATAGGCTTGAATTGAAAACATTAGCCGAGCCACCGACAACGCAGCTGGATATGTTGTTAGCAACGAGATAATTCGAATAAGGTGAGGCAGGTATCGTAATGAGGCGGGCAAGCACAGAACAAGACAGCCTATTACATGTAAATTCAAGGCGCTGAAACAACGTATATCTGGCTGATTTCTCCACCGGGATTAACCACCTGGATTCTCAGTTCCTGTCTGGTTGAAGAGTACGGACGACGTTGATAGATAATGCGATTGCAATCAATATAGGTAAGCTGACCTCCGGCCTGCATATCGCTTGAACTGGAGATCTGGTTGCCGTTTGCAATAACAATGCTGTTCTGCTGAAAGTTTTCCCCTTCCAGCACCAGATCATAACTGCTGACCCGGTCATCGCCGATGGAGACAGAGGATATAGCCGGTGCGGTGATCATCTGAAGACCGACCGGGGTTGCAATTTCATGGGCATTTTTAACCGCAACCTGATGCAGGCCACCGGCAACTTTGGGTAAAGCAAAACTGAGTGACTCCGAAGAGATATACTTGCTTGACAGGGCAGCACCATCAAAAACCACCTGAGAAGTTTCTGTAAAGTTTTTCCCATGAACAACTACGTGCTGCACGCCATTATGCCTGCAGGCGGTTATCCGGTCCGGCTCAATTTTGGTAACATATGGTTTAAGCGGAAGTACTGTAAAGGCATAGGAACGCGTTATACCGTCAACAGACCGTACGGTAAGGGCATATTGGCCGGGCATTTTGCCAGCCGGAACAGTAAAGGTTATTTTTCTCCCTTCCTGTTGTTGAAAGGCGAGTTCGTCGCCACCGAGCAAGATCCTGGCACCCCGCATTTCGCCCCCATAGGTTATGCTGACCAGAGCTTCCGGTTCGGCCTGGGTTGGGGCAATACTTAAAAAAATGGCGCCTGCGGGCGGCGGCGATTGTTTTTTTGAAGATGCGCCATCAAGCGGAGCGGTCACGCCGGATTGTGGTGCCAGCAGAAAGAGCAAAAGCAGCCAGAAAAGACCCCAGGCCCGATATTTCAGCATCACCATTCTCCTCTTCATAGACATCATCTCTGCCATCTCCTGCCCAAGTTATACAGACCCGTTCCCGTCTCAGCGGACCGTTGGGCGAACCGTGGTTGTCGTTGTAGATGTAGTTGTTGTTCCCGTTGCAGTAGTACCGGATGCTGTTTTCACAACAACCGTTGTTGGACGATACCTGAACTCCCAATCACGATATTTCTGTTTGCCTGCAAGATACTTGAGTTCATCCGTAAATCCGTCCTGTTTTAACGGTTGTGCATCACTGTCCGGCCTGACGCCGACAATTCCTTTTGTGGGGTCCATTATCAGCAGCCAGTCCTTCTTTGAGACCGGATCACGGTACAGCTTTCTCAAACGGCGTACTGTCTGCGCGGTACGGGGATCTTTCAACAGATCCTTCATATCCGTTAGTTTAGTGGCAACATGCTCGCCACTGGCCGGCTGATGCCATCTTTGCAAGGCACGCTGGATCTGCAGACCACTAAAGATCAACTCTTCTTCACGCTCTCGCTCAAGCTGGGCGGTCCAGCTCTGTCCGGCCTTGCCAAGCATGATGCCCATTACCGTAATGATCATCAATGCTGCCAGGTAGGTAACGCCTCGGTTTCCTGTTACGCCGCTCTTACCACTCATTGTAGGGAATACTGTTGCTGCCGATCAGATCACTGCCACTATGCACATCGTAGACTCCGGTTGCTATCGGGGAAGCTCCGGGCAGTCCTTGTACACCAGCCAGATCTTGTGGCGGAGGTAATGCTATCCAGGTATCGTTCTTACCGGTAAAAGGATCTTTAGGCAGGCCCCGGAGATATTTTTTATCCACCAGTGTCTGGATGGTTTCCGGGTATCTGCCCTGATCAGCGTAATGCTGATCAATACCGGAGCGGAGCGAATAGAGATTTTCCCGCAGCACGGCTTCCCGTGCCCGGATGACACCCCACTGGTAGTTGGGGACGGAAATGGCCGCCAGGATACCGATAATGGTCATGACGATCATCAGCTCTATCAACGTAAATCCTGAACGGTTATGTATTCTGGCACTACGCATGTTACCAGTCCTTGTAATTGCTGCCATCTATGGCAGTGCCACTGCTCAGGGAATAAACATCATAGATATCCTGTCCTCCCCAACTGGTGGCATCCGGTGGGTCGCTGTAGGCACGAACCCCCCATTGGATAGTTTCACCCTTTTGTGGGGGATTCATGGGGTCTGTTGGTATGCGCCGAAGATATTTTTTCTTGTAGGAATAGAGCCCCCCAAAGTCATAGCCGTCTACAAGCTGCTGTAAACTTTCTGGATAACCAGACTTATTGAGTGACGGAATAATCTTTTTATCCTCCACCGCCTTGTCGTAATCCTTCTTGAAATCATCAATGGCAGTTCTCAGGCTGCGTAAGGTGCGCTTAAGCTCTGTCTCATGGCTTCGGACCGTTGCCATATGCGAGAGAGGCACCGCCACGGTGCCGAGGATACCGAGGATTACCGCTGTTACGATCAGCTCGATCAGGCTGATACCTCTACTGCTATTGCAAAATGAAAGCAGCCTTTTCATTACCTGTCACGGCGTCTTTCAGGTGGGGAAGAGACAGGCTGTTCCGGCTGATCTGTTTCATTCTGTGACACAGGCAAGGTATTTTCTGGTGCTTCTTGCGGGACCGGCGGGACGGCATTCGAGTTATCACTATCAGACGTAACCGGAATAGGTGTTGTTACTGTCGGTGTTGTTACTGTCGGTGTTGTTACTGTCGGTGTTGTTACTGTCGGTGTTGTTACTGTCGGTGTTGTTACTGTCGGTGTTGTTACTGTCGGTGTTGTTACTGTCGGTGTTGTTACTGTCGGT
>Ga0074199_1000187_pt1 | contig 122665 bp, 117 predicted proteins | sample EPASupsiteSAE347_FD_64528 | JGI IMG/M metagenome (GOLD analysis project Ga0074199, IMG submission 64528) | Bioremediated contaminated groundwater from EPA Superfund site, New Mexico - Sample SAE3-47 | ecosystem: Environmental > Aquatic > Deep subsurface > Groundwater > Contaminated ...
GGATGTATCACAGTATGTACTTTTTGTCCAGCTTTGTAACATATTGATATTATTATTTTTATGCTTTGATACCCATCAGAAGGTAGTCTTGTTCCGTGAAAAACCTAAGTTGTCCCAGTATATGCATTTTCATTTGGTTATGTCTTAAAAAATCGACATTTGGGATAGCAGCTTTCCATCTCGACACCCGCCGTCAGCGCCGTGGAGGGATGAAACCTGCACGGACACGGCCATAGGATCTCAAACCGGGCGTGAAAACGAGTTCGACATGTGATAATGGAGAGTGTGGAGAACACCGAGGGGGAGGTTCCAATCCAACTCGGAGACTCCACCCCCGAGGCATGAAGCGCGAGGTTCGCCAGCACCGAAATGAAGGTTCCCGTTCGGGTCATTCTCGGCTTCACGCAGTTCAACAGCATTCTTATCATCCCGGGAGGCCGACAGCATGAAAATTGATACGATCCTGGCCCATGCCGGTTTGTGCAGCGACGAAAAAACCGGCGCCATCAGCACCCCGATCCATCAAACCGCCACTTTCCGCCACCCCGCCCTGGGAGTGTCGACGGGCTACGACTATTCTCGAACGATCAATCCAACCCGCGAAGTACTGGAAAAGGTCATGGCGGAACTGGAAGGCGGCGACCGGGGATTCGCCTTCTCCTCCGGCATGTCGGCGATTGCGGCGGTGCTGATGTTGTTCGCCTCCGGCGATCATGTCGTCGTCTCCGACGATCTCTACGGCGGGACCTACCGCATATTCGAGAGAATTTTCCGCCAGTTCGGACTCTCCGCCACCTATGCGGACACATCAGAGCCGGAAGCGGTAGTGGACGCCATCGTTCCCGGAAAGACCAGGGCGGTTTTCATCGAAACGCCGACCAACCCCCTGATGAAGATCACGGACCTGGCTAAAGCAGCCTTGCTGGCCCGCTCCCACGGGTTGCTGACCGTGGTCGACAATACCTTCATGACCCCGTATCTTCAGCGCCCGCTGGAGGTTGGAGCCGACATCGTGGTGCACAGCGGCACCAAGTATCTGGGGGGACACAACGATGTGTTGTCGGGTACGGTTGTCACCCGCACAAGGGAGTTGGGCGAGCGGATCGGCTTCATCCAGAATTCCATCGGCGCCGTGCTGGGACCGCAGGATAGCTGGCTCATGCTGCGCGGATTGAAAACGCTCGGTTTGCGGATGGAGAGACAACAACAGAACGCCCGAAGGATTGCCGAGTGGCTCACGCTGCACGACAGAGTGCGGGCGGTGCACTATCCGGGACTGCCGGGGCATCCCGGCCACCAGGTCCAGTTGAAACAAAGCAGCGGCTTCGGGGCGATGCTCTCGTTCAGGGTCCCCGGCGCCGACTGGGCCGAGAAGATCATCAACAGGGTAAAAGTCATCACGTTTGCCGAAAGCCTCGGCGGCGTCGAGACATTGATCACCTACCCGGTGCGGCAGACCCACGGTGATATTCCCGCGGAAATCAGGGAGAAGATCGGTGTAACCGACGACCTGCTGCGGCTTTCGGTGGGCATTGAAGACCTGGACGATCTTATCGGGGACCTCGATCGAGCCATGGCCTCAGGGAAGGACGATGCATGAAGTATGGAACGTTGATCCTGCATAGCGGAAACGAAATCGATCCCCACACCGGCGCTTTGAGCATACCGGTCTACCAGGCGTCCACGTTTCACCAGTACGATGTCGACAATATCGGCAAATACGAATATTCCCGCTCGGGAAACCCCACGAGGGACGCATTGGAGAAAACCCTGGCCATCCTGGAAAACGGGACCAGGGCTTTTGCCTTTTCCTCCGGGATGGCGGCCGTTTCTTCGAGCCTCGCGATCCTGGAACAGGGCGACCACGTCGTGGCCACTGAAGATATATACGGGGGCACTTACCGTATATTATCTTGTTTTTTCAGTAAATTCGGAATAACAACCACATTTGTGGACATGACGAATCTCGACAATATCGAACGGGCCATCCAACCGAACACCAGGGCGTTATTCCTTGAAAGTCCGTCCAATCCTCTCCTGAAGGTCACGGACATCGTCGGAGCGGCAGCGATCGCCAAAAAGCACGGACTGATGGCCATGATCGACAACACCTTCATGTCGCCCTATTTCCAGCGGCCGCTCGATCTCGGCGTGGACGTCGTCATCCACAGCGCCACCAAGTTCCTCGGCGGCCACAGCGATGTGATCGGGGGGGCTGCAATCACAAGATCCGAAGAGCTGGCCTCCCGGATCTACTTCGTCCAGAACGGCTTCGGATCGGTCCTGGGACCGCAGGACTGCTGGCTCGTCTTGAGGGGAATCAAGACGCTGAGGGCTCGTATGGAGTTTCAGCAGCAGTCGGCCATGGAGATCGCCGGCTGGCTGAAGAAGCAACCCTGGGTAGCCGACGTCCACTATCCGGGTCTTCCGGACCATCCGGGCCACGAGATCATCAAGTCGCAGGCCGACGGCTTCGGCGCGGTGCTTTCGTTCAAAACCGACTCGGTCGAGCGGGCAAAGCGGATCATGAAGAAAGTGAAGCTGTGGATGGTCGCCGTCAGCCTGGGCGGGGTGGAATCGATCCTCTCCTATCCGGTCAAGATGTCCCATGCGTCCATGCCGCCTGCGGAGAGAGAGCGGCTCGGGATCGCGGACACCCTGATCCGGCTCTCCGTGGGACTGGAGGATGCGGGCGACCTGATCGAGGACCTCAACCCGTAAGACTTGCGTTGCATTCCTCGAATGAGCCTGTGCTTTTGTGCACCATGCGTCTGATTCGGAAGTCGTCCAATCAGCTCATGCCGGGTAACACGGACAAGTTGTTGTCCGTGCGCGAAGCGCAGGAGGTCCACACTACGATGGACAATGTTCCTGCGAAGGAGTACCACGTGACTGGGTACTCCTCCCGCACCCATCGAGGGGAGGTGGTGCGGCGCGATGACAAACCCTCCTCGTCTTTAGACTTTCCCATTCAATCGAAAATGCTTAATAATAGAACAAATAGAGTTGTAAGATCCGAGCGGGCGAATGATTTCCGGAAAGGGGCATTGGCAACGGAGGAGGCCGGCGTGGTTCGGATTGACGGTTCGTTATATTCCGGAAGCGGAACCGTTTTGAGGTATGCCGCGGCGTTGGCCACTCTCACCGGGAAACCCTTGAACATCCATCACATAAGATCCCGGCGAGTGAAACCGGGGCTGCGGCCCCAGCATCTGACCGCCCTGCGCGCATGCTGTTCTCTTTCCGGAGGCCGCCTTGAAGGCGACCGTACGGAATCGGAAGAAATCTATTATTTTCCGGGAAGCTCCCTTCGAGGCGGCGATTTTTCCTGGGACATCGGAACGGCCGGGTCCGCCACGATGCTCGCCTTCACGGTAATTCCTCTCGCTCTATTTGCCGAATCCCCGTGCCGCTTCTCCATCACGGGAGGGCTTTTTCAAGACAACGCCCCGAGCGCCTTCCACATGCAGAGGGTTCTTTTGCCCTTGCTGCGGAGGATGGGCGGCGACGTGCAGATGGAGATCCAGCGGCCCGGCTATGTCCCCAAAGGACAGGGCAGGCTGGAAATTCGAGTCAACCGAACCGAGACTTTCCTTCAACCCCTCCGGCTCCCCTGCCAGGGCGCCGTGGAAAAAATTCGCGGAATTTCTCTTGCGTCCCATCTCACTGAACAGAAGGTTGGCGATAGAATGGCGGAGCGTTGCCGGGAACTACTCCGCGGATACGGGTTCGCGCCCGAGATGGAGGTTTTTCAAGACGACACGGCAGCCCAGAAAGGGGCGGCTCTCCTCGTCTACGCCGAAACCGATAAAGGATGCCTCATCGGCGCGGATATCGCAGGGAAACCCGGCCGGAGATCCGAGAACATGGCTCAATCCGCCGTCGACTCGCTCATGCAGGACATCGGGACGGGCGCCACAACCGACCGCCACCTCGCGGACCAGATCATTCTCTTCGGATCGCTCGCACGTGGCGAAACGGAATACCTCATCCCGAGGATGACGGACCACGTGGAATCCAACCTATGGCTGGTAAACGAACTCCTGGGCGCCAGGACCGGCGTCGCGGGGCATCGTCTCCAAATTGACGGCGTCGGTTTTTGCCGCGGCAGCAAATAGTGCATATTCACCGGAGGTTTTCATCATGCCCACTCGTCTGAAGATTCGCAGCATCTACAGCACGGCCATCACCAGGCTCGTTTTGGATGCAGGGTATGGCGTCGTCGAGCCTTCCCCCGGGATCCGCGAACGATTCGGGTTGGACCATTGTCCGGAACCCCATGAAATTCTGTTGCTGGACAGGGATGACCATCAGGGCGTCGAACTGCGCGGCCAGCCGGAGAACGTATGCCAGTTCCTGACTTTCCTCCAGGAACGGTTGCTGGACCCCGTGCTCATGGAGATCAAACTTGCCGAAGGAGAAGAGAACCTCGTGGCGGCTAGGGTCGAATTTCCCGGAGCGTCCAAGCAGATCCTCGACTCCATCCGCACGTGCGTCACTCCCACGCTGACCCGGCACCATCGGCTGCGCATCATCGACAGCAGGGCGCTGGAGCGGGCGGAGAGCACCCTTGCCCGGCATCCCGAAAAGAAAGATTCCATCGAAGAGTCGCTCTTCCTTGAGACAGTCATTCTGCCCCTGGAAAAGGGAGGGGTGGTGAGAATGGAGCACCTGAGACCCTCCGGAAAACCGATGCGCCCCAGGGAAGGCGCCCTCGTCAAAGCCGATAACCGGCATATTGTCTTCAGACGCTCGTTCCAGAGGGGCCGGTACGACGGCCTCGACCTTCCCATAGGGGAGGGAGATTACGGCCTGACGGAAATCGAGGAAGGAGCGTGGTGCGTGAAACACTGTTATTTCACCAAAGATGGCACGCCGATCGGAGAATACTACAACATCAACACTCCGGTGGAGATCTATCCTTACGGCGCTCGCTACCTGGATCTCGAGATCGACGTCGTTCGCCGAGCAGGAGAGGCGCCGAGTATCATCGACCGCGAGAAACTGGCCCTTCTCACCAGGCGGGGAAGCATAGGGCCGACTCTCGAAAGGAGGGCACTCCAGGCGGTGCAAAGCATTATCGAGGACATCCGGTGGGTGCGTTGAAACCGCGTGCCGGCAGCGGATAGTACCGGACGGACGCTTTTTCCGGTTACGATGGTTTCGAGTGGCGGAAAACACCATACGGCCTTTCGTGGTCGACCGAAAAACTGGCTGTTCGCGTGCCCTCCCGACGGCGCCCATGCCGCCGCAACGATCTATAGCCTGATTGGAACCGCCACGGCACGCCGTCATGAACCATACCGATACCTGCGCTTCCCGCTTGAAGAACTTCCGTACGCACAAGGCCCCGACGATTGTATTTCCATTCTTCCAGGACCGTTGACTTCCCGGTAATCGTACAGCCTTCCAGACTAATAAGAGAACGAAGATGAGCTATACCTGGCTCCGCCCTGCTCCCCTCTCAATTGAGCTGCGCAGGGACAAGTTACGGTCAAGCTACTACGTACGATTGCACTGCTCCTGCAAATAGTTTCATCGGTTTGTCGCGCTCTTTGTGGTATGGTAGGTCTAGATGGTACCATGATCGAACGGCAACGCTCGATCAATCGGACGCTGGTTATGCCCAAGTGCCGGGAAATCTATTTTCAACCACCTTCGGGAGGTGACTTCCATGATATCCAAAGGCGATTACATAAAGGGTTACATTGTTGAAGAGCGTTTGGGAGGTGGCGGATTCGGCGAAGTCTATCTCGTGAACGATGGGCGAGATCCCACCCGCAAGTACGCCATGAAGATCATAAGGAGCGAACTGACCTATGATCTGGGGATCAGGGAGAGTTTCCTCAACGAGATGCTCAACATGGCCCGGCTGAGCCAGCACCCAAATATACTTAGCATTATCAATAGTTTGCTTTTTAATGACGACGAAGGTGAACGCGTCGGAATGGTCACGGAATATCTTGAAGGAACATCGCTGGGGTTCTACATTCATCGCTATGGCCCCTTGGAACCCTCAAAGGCGATTCCCATCTTCCTGCAGGTACTCGACGCCATCGGTTACGCTCATAAGATGGGAATCATTCACCGGGACATCAAGCCATCCAACATCATGCTGGAACCGGAAAAGACCATCAAATACCGTGAATACTCCACATACCCGGTCAAGGTGCTCGACTTCGGCCTCTCAAAAGCGCTGGAAGGGGCATCGGCTATCGAGTCCATGAGCGGGGCAACACTCTCCTATGCTGCACCGGAGCGATTCAAGAAAGGGGCTCAGATAGACCTGAGATCGGATGTTTATTCGCTGGGCATAACTCTGTTCGAAATGCTGGCCGGGCGGCCCCCGTTCGTGATCAGGAGCTTGTCGGACGCGATGGAGCCCGCCATGGGTGCGGTGCCGCCGTCCATTACCATTGTCATCCCGCACTGTCCTTCCGAACTGGACGGCATCATCAGGAAATCCCTGGCCAGAATGCCCTCCGACCGTTATGCGACGTGTGAGGAGATGGCAAACGATCTAATGGCCCTTTTCCCTCCGGAGCCCAAGAGCCTGCCGCCGCGTGCCGTGGAGAATGAACAGGGGAGAGAAGACAGAGCTGCAAAAAGTTCCACGGTGTCCGCTGGCAGTTCGGACATGGCCCCGGCAGGGATTCAGGCTGAAGAGGGAAAGCCCTCCCCGGTGAGCGTCGCTCCCCAAGAGCCGGACGCGGTGAAAGAGAGCGAGGATGAGCCTGACGCCAGCTCCGATGCTCCCGACGGCACCGTGGGGAGGACGGGCCCTTTGCCCACGGTGGGTGCGCTCGCGGCAATCTGCCTGATCGTCTTTATGGTGTTCTTCTTCTTGAAACAAGGCCCGGAAGAGCCTCCTCCCGGCCAGGTCGAGAAGCTTGCCACACAGCAGGAAGCCGGGGAGGAAACGAAGGAGGTACAGGAAAGCGTCACGCCCGTTCCGGCCTCCAGTGCACAGGAGCAATCCAGGGAAAACGAGGTGACGGGAGGAGGCGCGCCAACCTGGCGAAAAACCTTTGGAGGCACCAATGACGATGAAGCGCTATGCGTTCGGCAGACGAGCGACGGGGCTTTCATCGTGAGCGGGTGGAGCAAATCGTTCGGGAAGGCGAGGCGTGAAGGATGGGTCATCAAACTCGACGCTGCAGGCAAGGAAGCCTGGAGCAAGACCTACGGCGGCCCCGGTGATTATACGGCGGCATCTATCCAGGAAACGACGGACCACGGCTATATTGTCGCCGGCTCGACCGGAAGCGGAGCGGCAAGCAATGCATGGGTCATCAAACTGGATGCAAGCGGCGCCAGAACGTGGAGCAAGACCTTTGGCGGTGCCGGTGAAGACGATTGTACCGGAATCTTGCAGACGGCCGATGGTGGATATGCTTTCACCGGCTGGACCGCGTCTTTCGGAAAAGGCAAGAGTGATGCCTGGCTTGTGAGGCTCGATCCAAACGGCAAGGAGATCTGGAAGAAGACTTACGGAACAGGAGACTACAACGGTGCAAACGCCATCGTTCAGACGGATGACGGGGGATACGCACTGGCTGGTGTGAGCGTATCCGGGAGAAGTGGGCAACCCGATTTCTGGGTTGTCAGGACTGATCGGAACGGCAAGGAAGTCTGGAACAAGACTTTTGGGCAAGGTGTGGAAGGTAAGGGGCGAACCATTTTCCAGACCCGGGACGGAGGGTTCCTGGCGGCTGGAGAGATCCGGCAGAAGAGTGGTGCCAGAGCGAATGCTTTGGTGGTGAAACTTGATGGAAACGGCAAGGAGGTCTGGAGCAAGACCTTCGGCGACGACGATGACCGGGCGACATCCGTTCAGGAGACAAGAGACGGCGGCTATATCGTGGCTGGATACACTCCGGCTTCCGCAAAAACAAAGAGTGATATCTGGTTGGTCAGGCTCGATGCCGGAGGGAACCAGATCTGGTTGAAGACTTTAAGCGAGACTCAAGAGAGCAAGGCATATTCCGTCCAACAGACATTGGACGGCGGCTACGTCCTGGCGGGTTCAACCGTGTCTTCCGGCGGCGGAAAGAGGGACGCGTTGGCGATCAAACTGGATGGCGAAGGCAATCTCGCGACGGGCAAGTCCCCTTCGACCGGCGGGCAGCCATGAGTTGACGACCGATATGGCGATCGTTCACCGCAGTGACTTCATGTCCTTCGGGGATACCCTGCCTCCTCGCCGCCTTCGGCGGTGAACCGTTGCCGGACCGGCTCATTCTGCAAGAACAGCGGAATGGTTTTGCCGTCGCACGCAACGATCTCCGCACCGGGCAAGGGACATGCTGAAGCGAAACGTACCGATTTTTCCACCAGCAGTGAAGGATTGCGGTCCCGCAGAATTTTCGGCCAATATGCCAACACCCGGGGAGTTGCCCTATGCCGCTTGACGATTATGTGGTCAGTTGCCATCAGGAACGGGGAGGCAGGTCTCAACAGGAAGACGCCCAGGGTTACTTCCGTCCATCCGGCGATTCTGAACGTCGAGGGGATCTTTTCCTGATGGCTGACGGGATGGGAGGGGCGTCGAAAGGATCCACGGCAAGTTCCATGGCCGTGGAATTCTTCAGGGCCAATTACTACAAGATCACTCATCAAACACCTGCCGAGATGAAGATTCCCGATCTCCTCACGCGTCTTATCCCCGATGCGAATCGCCACCTGGTCGAAAAGGCATCAGAGGACGAACGCCTATGGGGAATGGGCACAACGCTCATCGCCTCGGCCATGGCGGACGGCAAGCTCTATTGGGGCTCCGTGGGCGACAGCCACCTCTACCTCATTCGATCGGGGAACCTCGTGCTTCTGAACGAAGACCATTCGATCGCCGGAGAGATCAAGCGCCTCCTGGCGATAGGGAAGATAACCCGGGAAACAGCACAGGAATATGGAGCGCACGGACACAAGCTGCTCCATTACCTGGGGAATCCGCATTTCAGTCACTTCGATGTCTGCGGGTCTCCGTTGCTCCTCCAAGGCGGAGACAGGATCGTGCTCTGCACCGACGGCCTCTACCAAAACCTCGAAGACGCGGACTTCTTCGCCATCCTGGAGACAACCCCGCGGGAGTCAGCAGCTTCAAACCTTGTCAGCGAAGCGTTGAAGCGGGGAGGTCCTCGAGTCGACAACATTACCGCTCAAGTCATCTCAATATTGTAACGCCCGCCTTCCCGAACCTGCACGCCCGATTGCCGGGCGCGTTCACATCCGGCGCCAGGGCGCCTTCGCCGGACGTTGCCGCGAGAGCGCCACGGGCAAAACGCGCATCGGACATGCTCCCACTCAAGGAGCCAGCGGGTTGGGACGAACGCCAGGAATCTCCTTCTTGTCTTCCCACTCCACGATCCCGAGATCCAGAACGCAGATGGCGTACACTGCGGGCACGAGAAGCTTCGTGATGAAATTTGCCACGATGAGCCCTCCGATTTGTGTGTAGCAGAGCGGTTCCCAAAGTGGACCGTCATGCATCGCGAGCGGTACAAGTCCGAGCACCGTCGCTCCCAGCGTGATGAAGACGGGCCTCAATCGTGCAATGCCGCGTCGAGCACCGATTCCTGGAACGGTTTCCCATGAGCGTGCATCTCTTCGACAAAATCAATCGACACACGTTCTGCGGCGGGCAACGTCGCATTTCTGCGGAGCCATCCCCACCGAATCCCCAATCCGCTATTTCCAGATAATACTTGACACTCCGCGGCTCCTCGGGACTATAATAAAGCCTTGGAATATCCATGAGAGCCAGGCGAATTTGTCAGGGTTTCCGGTATATTGCCGGATCTATCCATGGTGATCGCTTGCCGGTGCACGAAACCATATCAGGTTTGCATTCATGAGACGCTCACCCTGCATCGTTGTCCAACTCGTCCATATCCAAGGTCCGTTGATGGGACAGATTCAAGAGTTTACCCAAGACGCTATCGCCATCGGCCGGGATACTTCTTGCCATGTGCGCTTTCCTGCCGATTTGAGTGTCGTGTCGCGGAAGCACGCAGAGATCCTGAGAGAAGGCAACCGTTTCAAGTTGGTCGACCACAGCGCCAACGGAACGCTTGTCAACGGGAAAAAGGCTCAGGAAGTCTACCTCAAAGACGGTGACGTTTTGACCTTTTCAGAGGGGGGGCCGAAGGTCAGTTTCCTATCTCAGGTTCAAGAGGCTCCGGCAGAAGAGCAACCCGTGGAGAGTCCGCCGCTCGTCATCCGCGACCGCGAACCGCAATTGCCGCAGGCCGAAGTCAAATCTCGCCATCCTGCCGCTTCCCCCCGGTTGGCGGTCGAAGCCGCGGCGCAGGCCAGGCGGGACAAGGTGGCGGCTGTCGAGGTAAAGAATGTCAGCGCTCCCTTGATTATTCAATACGGCCCCACATTACGATCTTTCAAGGAACTCCCCGTGGTCGTCGGGAGACATCCGCGATCCGACTTCATCCTGGAACATCCCGCGGTTCTGGACCAGCATCTTCAGATCTTCTTCGCTCAAGACGCCTACTGGGTGAAGGATCTCACCGGATTGCAGCACGTCACGGTCAACGGCAAGCCGGTTGCCGGCCAGGTCGCCCTTCAACCGCAGGATGAACTCGCTCTCACGGCCAGCGGTCCCTTCTTTCTATTTCTTGGTGCAGGCCGGCTGGCGGAAAAGGAAGCGCCCGCTGGTGGCGCAGTCCCCGGCGCCGAACAACCCGGCCAGGGGGCGGAAGAACCCGCACCGTCCAAGGATCGCCAGGGAAAGAAGTCGTTTTTCAGAAAAATCCTTGGGGAGTGATTTCCTGCATTCTAAACAAAGCCCATCCTCCAGGCATCGAGGTTTCGATGGAGAAGCCCCTCGTTCCCTTCACCGTGCTCGGACTCGCCCCTTTTGACCTTCGCAACGGCAAGCCGTGGTCGGGGCCTCCTATGGATATCGACTCGGAGAGCTTTGACCGGGTGATGAAATCGTTGAACATCTCTGTCTGCGTCCCCATGCCGGAGTCACTGCACCCGCCGGGGGATATCCGCGTTCACGTGAGGGGGTTGAAGGATTTCCACCCGGACCGTTTGATCGAGAACACTCCGGCGCTCAAGGGTCTCCTTGCCGCAGGGAGTCCTGCCGGGAAGCACGAATCGGGCTCACCGCGGGAAGCACACGGCGTGGGAGAGAGCGCCATCGAGAGAATTCTCGGCATGGTATCCCTTCCGGAGGAGAGGCCATCTTCAACAAGTGCCGCCGGACAACGTCCGAGCAGGCATGATGAAACACTCGAACAAATCCTTGGACTCGTCTTGGGGAACCCGGATTTTAGAAATCTGGAAGCTTCCTGGCGAGGCCTTCGTACCTTGATGAGGCAGACCGGATCGTCCAGTTTGTTACGGGTCCAGATCGTCCCGGCATCTCTCGACACCCTGGAGGAAACGCTGGACACCCTGCTGATCGAATTACTGGAGCACCTCCCCTCGCTCATCCTGGTGGACCTGCCTTTTGACGCATCCCCGCGCAGTCTGGAGCTTCTGGAGAAAATAGCTTCTATTGCCGAAACGCTGATGGCCCCGGCTGTCTGCTCGATCGTCCCCAAGTTCTTCCATCTGGAATCCTGGAAGGATCTCGATAAAATCGGCTACCTGCCTCATTTCCTCGATGAACCTGCGTATGCCGGGTGGAGGCGTCTGAGGCGACTTCCGGCAAGCCACTGGCTGGCTCTCGCCTGCAACGGCTTCCTCGCCCGCTATCCCTATGGCCCGGAAAACCCGACGAAACACCGTCCATTCCGGGAAGAGCATGCGCTTTTCGCCAGCCCCGTGTGGGCGCTGGGATCACTGATCCTGCAAAGTCTGAGAGAGAATGGATGGCCCACTGCTTTTACGGATTGGCCCCGTATCCGGCTCGAGGACCTGCCCGCAACTTCTCATGGAAAGAAATATGCCCTTTCCACCGAGGTCCTGTTCTCAGAAGACAGGATCGCTCAGTTCATCGAGGCCGGAATCATCCCTCTCGCGGCTGTCCGTAACCGCGACATTGCGTTCACCCCCCTGGAAACCACCATATCCGGCGAGTCTCACTCACTGAGAGAACAGCTTTTTGTGTCGAGGGTCGTCAGGCTTTTTTTCTGGTTGAAAGACCGCGTGCCGGAAGGGATGAAACCCGCAGAAGCCGAAGAAGAACTGAGACGGGGCTTCACTCTGGCATGGGAAGCGACCGGCGCGCCTCCACCGGAGCGCCTGGAGATCTCCATGTCGAAGCCAGCCGTTCAAGGGCCAGCGCTCCTGAGCCTGGTCATCAGACCACCACGCCAGATCCTGCCGCTCGGTGAGACCTTCACCCTCCAGTTCAAGTGGTGACGCCGGACGCCGGGTTTCTATATGAGCTGAAGCTTGTAGATCTCGGCTTCATCTTCACCGGCGTACGGCCCGAAGATGATCGAAGCGGGATATCCTTCCACTTTGACAAAATATGAGAGTTCGGATGTCAATTCGTTCCGGGCCGCCCATGTAACATAAGTCCTGTCCCCGAGTTTTACCTCCAGACCTTTTGAAGGGTAGTTCAGGGTGGCGCGGTCGGGAAGCCCGCCCTTGGGACCTGCGGCGTGAAAGACGATTTGAGCCCCTTCGACGCCAAACATGCAGCCATCCCACGAACCTTTCTCAGGACCAACCTCGAACCACTGCCCGATTTGGTGGCTTCCATGAGTATCCAGGCGATAGTCGACGGCGATTTCTCCGGCCGGGGCATGCGCTCTCGCTACCGTCTTGGACGCCAGGGCGGGGTTGGTGAGGCTGATGCATTCGGCTCCCTTGAGAGCTGTGGGTAAGCTGGCGCTATCGCAAGGTTCCCTTTCCACGGTTGCGATCATGCGGGGGAAATGGAGCCCTCGCTTTGCCAGGACCGTCAGACTCAACAGCGACAGCCCGTAGCGAATCGATGGCGCGATCAGGTCGCTTCCCGACGCCAGAATGAGCCACAGCGCCGTGCCACGGTCAATGATGCCGTCACGCTCCTTGATCCAGCTCAATCGTTCCAGATCGTCCTCATAAAAGGCCCCCTTGACGTCAAGCCCATACGGTTTCAGGAGCGACATCAATTTATGAACTTCTTCCTTGTAGGACGCAAGAGCGGTGACCCATATCTTTTTCATGCATGATCCCTTTCCAGAGGGGTCGGACTTTTTGTTTTGTAGCGTGGATTTCTTGAGGACGTCCCACCGGGGAGCAACTGCCATAGCGTTCGCCCTATCCGCCGATGATGACCGTTGGGCATCCCGTCACGATCACTCCTCCGTGGGCCGTCATATCTCCCACGCGTGCCGCAGGCATGCCGCCGATGATGACCGTGGCCGATCCTTTGACGATCACATCGGGCGGGCCGATGCACATGGCCAGGTCCCCCACGCGTGCCGCGGGCATACCGCCCACCAGGACCGTCGTGCAGCAGGGCGGCAGAATGGGTCCCCCCACGTGCGGCACAAGAACCGTAACAGCCGGACAGACATGCATATCACCCAGACGCGCTGCTAAAGGCATGATTCGTCACTCCGTACGATCCAGATTGCGCCCCTCGGCTCCCTTGAGGCCGCGATCGACACGTTCCACCCAACAGGATACTGCTTCAGCCTCGCTGTCGAATTCCTCTATCCGCCGTCGCTTGCCCCGCTCGCTGTAGTAGACAATCCACTTTCCGTTGAGATAATCGACGCCTTCACATTCTCCGCCTCCGAGTCCTCCAACTGTGTAGCGCCACTCAGGCACCTTGTTTGCCTCGAAAAGTCTGACTGCCTCTTCCACGGTCATTACTTGACCTCCTCTAAGTAGTCACTCAAATTGTCAATGGCATCATCCGTCATATACTGTACTCCGCCACCTTCCTGATCGAACCATGGCCGGACGGTTCCCGCCTTTACGTGTAACGGTTTTTTAACCTTGTAGACATGGTGCTCCATATTGCGATCATAGGGCAGCGCACGTTTTTCAAATGGAGTATCCGGAGTTGAGAGGAAAGAACCCGAACCCGATCCATACCGGTCCAGCAACTTTCCCTCCTCGATCACCTTGTCTTCAGGCGGCTCGGCAAAACCATCAGGAAGGGTGCCGGGCGAGATGGGATTATTGGGGTCTCCGTCAGGCCAGATGAGCTGGCCCGTCTTCTTGTCATACCACTTCTCGTCGAGATCCTTATTGTGATGCGGCTTTCTATTGGGAGCAACCTTTGCCGGGCATTTCTGCACCGGTGAGATGGGCTCATCGGGCGCCGGCATTGCAGGATTGTTGACGGCTTGTTTCGCCCTCTCGGCGGCCGAATCGGCACCTTTCGACTTACCTGGCGTCTGCACCGTTTTTGCACTCTCAGCCACCTTGTCAATCCTCCCGGAATTCAGCCGATCGGCCTTCATCCGCAGTCATTCTGCGTGCAGTGCCAGCAGATCCCGAATCTTTGCCCATCTCCTTGCCTCCCGTGTCCCTCTCTACACCATCCGTCCATGATCCAGAGCGATCCGGGATTTCAGCATGGCCACGATCTCTCGCGGGGTGCGACTCGCACCAAAGACATCGTTTACCCAGGGATTGACTCTCGGGTCGCGAAAGGTCGGACCGTAGAGCATCTGCCAGACCGCCAGGGTCAGCGGCGCGTCTCGGACCTCTGCCAGATTCAAGGATTTTGCGAGATCGTGAGCGTCAACTGCAAGCCGGCGGGGATCCATCCGTTCAGAAAAATCCCACAGCACCAATACAATCGCATCGGTTGTCTGTTCGATCGGGGAAGCATTCAACAATTCAGGAGGGACAAACAAAGGCAGATCATCCCCCGAGGCCTCGGCTGCCGTCCAGGCCTCTTCGGGCACCCTTTCCAGAATGGATTGCATCACCCGGTCGGCACCCAGCCATTTCAGTCCGAGCGCAGTCCGTATGTGGTGCTGTTCGTCAAAATTGGGAGCTATTGCCAGCATCAACTCGGCAAAGGTGACAAGAGACGATTGCCAGGTTATGCCCCACGTCCCGGCCCTGCCCAGCATGTTGGAGACGATTCGTTCTTGCACGGCTTCGGGAAATCGTGGGAGCACGCGGGGATATTTCCCGGCAAGAGCGATCCGAAGCTTCCGTGCAAAATCGCTTTCCATTTGTTCTTGAAAAGCGCGGTATTGAGGACTGCGTATTGTCAGCATCGTCTATTCTCAACCTCAAGAGAACCGGGTTCCAACTGGACCCTGGATGTTATCTCGCTCATGTTCCATCCGCACTATCATCAGGAGAGAGCACCTCTCTCCTCACCCGTCAAGTTCCGCGTCTCTCAAGTGCAATCGCCCGAGCATCGGAGGAAAAAGAAACCAATAAGGCATCGAATCTTCAGTGCGGCAGCCCCCCCTTGCGAGTCACGGCAGATCTGAAACCCGAACGGTTTTTCGGGTCAGACTGGTGCCGGTCAGGGCGTATTCCACCAATGAGCGGCCATCTTGATCCTCGATGAGAAAACGGTTTACCGGTCCGAAGAAGAGACTGAGTTCCTCTGCGTTGCAGGTCGGCAGGTAAACCCTGAGGACCCTGGGATCGTAGAAACGAAAGAAGAGCGGGGTGCCGTCTTCACCGTACACCGTGAGGAATCTCTCGAAATGGCGTCTGAGAGCCCTCAAAGAGGCGTCGCTCTCGACGAAAATTCCCCAGTCTCTACCGAAGCCATTCGCAAGAAGCCAGGGAACGAGGGAAGACAGTCGATCGAGCCTCACGAGATAGGGCGCCACGTCCGCCAGGTCGTCCTCCATCTCGCCGCGGTACAGGCACAGGAAATCGCTGTCCGATCTGAGAAGCCTCGGGAAGATATTCTCGTTTCGGGCGGAGTCCAACAAGGAGAAAATAGACGGGATGCGTCCATCTGCATCCGCCCGCCAGAAATATCGGGCGAGTACCTCGGACAATGGATTCGATGTTGAACTATCCGACATGACTTGACCCTAACTGCCTTTTCCCTGGCAAACCGCGCAGAACGGAGCTCCCGTTTGGGCGGCCTTCTTGAGCGTCCCAGCCTGAACCAAAGGCTCAGAGGAGCGGGTCTCTCGCTGAAAGTCCTTGGGCTCCGGGGACTTCGGTTTCTCTCCAGCTTCTCCCTTATCCGCTTCTTTCGGCTGCGCCGGAGTACCGGGCGACGCACCGGAACCCGTTCCAGCCGCCCCGCCACTGTTGATGAGAACAGGGATTCCCGAAATGGATACGCCGGCCGGTCCCACCGTGATGAAGCCGCTTCCGGCTTTCAACGTCACGCTCATCCCTGCTTCGATCACAACGTTCATGCCCGCCTTGAGGTGGATTTCCATGCCTGCGTCCACCGCATACTTGATGCCCATTTTCGCCAGCATATTGATGCCTGCTTTCAACGAAACGGTACCGTCCACCTTTTCGTTTCGATCGCCTTTCACACTCGAATGTGCGTCACCCTCTACAAGATCGAGCCGGTCTCCTTTCACAATTAGATGGCTGTCCTGGCCGATCCACTCATATAGATCGTTCTTGACGCGGACATCCTGATTCTTTTCGGCATGAATGAAGATCTGCTCTTCGCCCTTCTTGTCTTCGAAACGAATCTCGTTGAAGCCGTCGCCACCCTTCGATGAATACGACTTGAGGGTGGATCTGGTCTGGTTGCCGGGGAGTTCATAAGGAGGCATGCACTCTGCATTGTAGACACATCCGGTAATCATTGGGCGGTCGGGATCGCCTTCGAGAAAATCCACCAACACTTCCTGACCGATACGGGGAAGGACGATCGCCCCCCAATTCTTGCCCGCCCAATTCTGTGATACGCGAATCCAGCACGAACTTTTTTCGTCGTACTTTCCTTCCCGGTCCCAGTGAAACTGCACCTTCACCCTGCCGTACTTGTCCGAATAAATCTCCTCCCCTTTCGGACCGACCACCATGGCCGTCTGGATGCCTTTGACCACCGGCCTGGGGGTACGCCGCTCGGGCCGAAAAGAGGTCTGCGAAGGAACGCCACTGAACCGGTTCCAGAATTTCTCTATCTGATCCGGAACCAACATCTCTTCGAGCGTCTGAGGCTGCGAACCATTCTGAACCAACTCTGTCAGCAGGTATTCCCGATTGAAGGATTCCTGTTCGTGGTCGTTCAAGGTAAAGGTGAAACCGGGCATCAGGCGTGGGCAGACACTCTCCCCATCCGCCTTGTCTTTGAAGGTGACCGATTCCTGAACGCGCACCCGGGCGAGCCGCTGTCCTTTCCCTTGTTCGGCATATATTCCCGGGTAATCGTAGACCTCGAGCTTTTGAAAATCCCGATCCTGTTCCCGGACGGTAAGGTCGAACGTCGGTCTCTCAAAATTAAAATCGTTCAGAGTGACTTTCCCTGAACAAATCTGCCGCCTCAGGCTGAACTGGTAGACGTACTCTTCCCCCGGGACCATCTCGTTCGGGTAGCTGAAAGCCACCTTGCTTTCGCCCCTGATGGGCTGATAGGCGATTCGCCCGTCTCCAAAGATCAGAGTGTTTTTCTGTCGCGTGTGTTCGAAGAAGTAAAAGATGCCTTCTTCTTCGAGAAGGCGCGAGATGAAATGGAAATCAGTCTCGCGGTACTGGACGCAGTATTCTCTGGTTTCATACTGCCCCTGAAGACGGAACTGAAACTGATCTCCCGTGATGCCCCCTTCCTGGAGAATCTGCCTCACGATGTCGGGCACGTTCTTGTTCTGGAAGATTCGGCAGTCCTGTTCCAGGGAGAGGAGCCAGAGGGGAGGCACGACTCTCGCCCGGTACAACAGGAATCGGCCGCGGCTCCCGGTTTGCATGAACATATTCAGGATACCGTGGAGATACCGTTCCTCCTGGTCTCCCACTATGGTAAGCAGCGCCGCCTTTCCGATTGCGTTCTCGACCGGAACCTCATCGAGGGAGGCCAACTGAAGATCCACTGCGTAGCAGGTGGAGATGCCTTCGTGGGCCTCGAACTCAACCACCCCCAGAGTGGAACCGATTCCGGCAACCTTGAACAAGAACTTGGCCTCATGGGCCCGTTCCTCCCAAGCCATGGCTAGCCCCTGAATTGGACCGTGAAAGAGGCGTCCTCAGCCACGCTGAGACAGGCTTCGGCCGCCGGTTCTCCTATGCTCATACGGGTCAGGATCTCCCGCGACAGTTGTGGAAGCACCGTACCCCTCAATATATGATCCACATTTCGAGCACCCGTTTCAACCTCGATGCAACGGGATGCAATCTGATCGACCACATCGGGCGTAAAGGTGAATTTGATCTTGTGGCTTTCCATCAGTCTCCCGGCGACCTGTTCCAACTTCAATGCAACGATTTCTTTCAACACGTTCGAGGGCAGGCAGTAGAAAGGAACCACCGTCATACGCGCCAGCAGAGCAGGCTTGAAGTGGTGACTCAAGATGGGACGAACGGCCGAAAGGACAACGTCTGCGGGCGGGCGCTCTCCGTCGGCGCAGAGCTGCGAGATCACGTCGGATGCCAGATTGCTCGTGAGAAAGATGACGGTGTTCTTGAAATCGATGATTCGCCCTTCGCCATCGGACAGGTTTCCCTTATCGAAGACTTGATAGAAGATGTTCATTACCTCGAGGTTCGCTTTCTCCGTTTCGTCCAAAAGGACAACCGAATAGGGACGCTGGCGCACGGCTTCGGTCAGGACTCCCCCCTCGCCGTATCCCACGTAACCGGGAGGCGATCCGATGAGCCTGCTCACCGTGTGCTGCTCCTGAAACTCGCTCATGTTGATGGTGACGACGGACCGCTCCCCTCCGAACAACAGGTCCGCCAGGGCGAGGGCCGTTTCCGTCTTACCGACGCCGCTCGGCCCCGCAAAGAGAAACACCCCAAGCGGCTGGCGGGAATCGGTGAGTCCGGCCTTGGCGGATTTTATTCCTTCGCAGATGGTCTTCAGAGCTTCGTCCTGCCCCCTGATTCGCTGCCGCAGGTTCTCTTCCAGGTCGAGGACACTCTGTGCTTCATCTCTCAGAACCTTGCCCAGTGGAATCCCCGTCCAGTCAGAAACCACTTTGGCCACGATGTCGGGATCGACCTCGATCCGAACCAGGGGGTCTTCGCCGCGTACGGATTCCGCATCGCGTGCGACTGCATCCATTTCGTTCCGGACCTCTTTTTCCTTTTCCGCATCCCCCCCTGCTTCACAAAGCTCGTAGAGCTTCGTACGCAACTCCAGCAATCGATTGGCCAGTTCCTTTTCCTTCAGCCATCGCTCGTTGAGGTTTTTCCATTCGTCACGACAGCGATTCAGGTCCTCCTCCAGTACGCGCATCCTTTCTTCTTCCACTTCAATTCCATGCAGACGGTCCCTCACGAGGCCTTTCTTCTCCCGTTCCAACGCCTGGATGGTTCGTTCCTTGTCTTCAAGCGCTCCGGGCTTTGCACTCAGGTTGATCTTGATCCTGGCCGCGCTCGTATCGAGCAGATCCACCGCCTTATCCGGCAATTGCCTGCCCGAGATGTAGCGACTGGAGAGTTCTGCGGAAGCCACGATGGCATCGTCTCGAACCACGACGCCATGCGTTTCTTCGTACTTCTGCTTGAGCCCCCTTAGAATCAGGATGCTCGTCTCGACGGTGGGTTCGTCCAGTTTCACTGGTTGGAACCGGCGGGCCAGCGCGGGATCTTTCTCGAAATACTTCTTGTACTCGGACCATGTCGTGGCTGCAACGGTCCTGAGTTCGCCGCGGGCCAGCGCCGGTTTCAGGAGATTGGCCGCGTCGCTTCCACCTGCTGCGCCACCGGCTCCGATGAGGGTGTGCGCTTCGTCGATGAACAGGATGATCGGCTTCGCGGAAGCCTTGATTTCGCCAATGACGGACTTGAGGCGATTTTCGAACTCGCCTTTGACTCCAGCCCCGGCCTGCAGCAGTCCCATATCCAGTCCCAGAACGGAAACGTCGCGCAGAATCTCCGGAACGTCACCCTCCACGATACGCAGAGCAAGCCCTTCCACGACCGCAGTCTTGCCCACTCCGGCTTCCCCCACCACGATCGGATTGTTCTTGCGCCGCCGGGCCAGGATATCGATCATCTGCCGTATCTCGCGGTCCCGGCCGAAGACGGGATCGATCTCGCCGGTCCGCGCACGTGCCGTAAAGTCCGTGCAGAACCGTGTCAATGCTCCCCCTTCCCGTGTTTCGCCACTCTCCTGCGCACCCTTTTCAGCAGCAGGCTCCGACTGTTCCACGGACCCTTTGACAATATTCCAGAACTGATTCTGCAGGGCTTCCCGGCCGATTGTCTGCAACAGATCGACGGCGCGTCCGGAACCGAACTGGCGCGACTTGTTCAGAAAAGCCACGAGCAAAGCGCCCGAACGAATCCTATCTTCTCCCAGGTTCACGGACGCCACCAACCATCCCTCCTGAATCCATTCGAGGAGGAGGGGTGAAAACACCGGTCTGCCGGCGTTTCCCGTCCGCAGTTCCTCCAGATCCTGTTCCACCGCTTTTCGAAAACGGCCTGAATCCAGATCGAAGCAGCGGAAGGCGAGAGGGATGTCGGACTGGGGATCTTCCAGAAGTCTTGCCCAAAGGTGCTCCACCGTTACTTCATAATGGGTTCTGGCCACACACAGACCTGCGGAAGATTCCATGGCGCGAGTGCAATAGGCGTTCAGACGACCCAGAAGCGACTTAATGTCAACCGAAATCATTGTCTCGTCCCCTAATCAAAACGTGATTGATATGTGCCGCTCACCTCACCGATACCCTCTCCGGAGAAAACCCAGGTGCTCCATCCCAAACGCGCCCAGGCGGGATCGCCCAGGCAGGGGGTTGCCGCCTCGCCGGATGCCAGCACAAGTTCGATCTCATATTCCAACGGCTCGTTGATGTAAAAGTGGGTGAGGAAGTCAACCTTCCGATAATCGGGCTCTTCGGGCAGAATCGCCTGAAATTGGGCACGGGTCAAAGGCCCGATCCGTACGCGGAATTTTCCCATGCGATCTTCAATTTCCTCACCCACAACGGTATCTACCCCTAAAGAGCCCCCCGAGACCCCCATGATGAAACGCTGGTCCGGTGGAATCCTGACCCACCTCGCCATGCACGGGACGATCTCAACCGGCAGACCCACGAGGGCGTCTCTCAAAAGCGTCCTCAGCCCCAGGGCGGATCGGGGGAACTGAGTGAAAAGGCCAAGGTACCGCATAAGGGAATAGGCGTCCGGCAGGTCTCTTCGCAGCTCTCCTTCTCCCAGCCCGAGCAGGCAATAGAACCTCTCGACATGCGCTTCGTCCCGGCGCTCGACAATCTGCACATGTTGCCGGTATTTCGCCCAACAGTCACACAGGAGCGAATAAAGACGGTCATTGACAAAGCTCAAGAAATCCCGCGTTACCGATTCGTCCTCAGCCTCTTCCAACAGGAGGTCTTCCGTATAAAAAGCAGGCAGGGGGGAGGAGACTCCAAAGAGACCGAGAAAGGTCGTCATCACCCGGAAAGGGGTTTCTGCATCCGGCGTTTCCTCGATGCCGACCACATCAGCCGCCGGAAAGCCGAGGGAGAGGCCCGGACGAATCCGGGCCGCTTCCGCATGCGATGATGGCGACAGGCCGTCCTGCGCGCCGTCGGCAGTCAAGAGCCGCAACAGCCGCAGCACCTGGAAGAAGGAAAAGGTATGCCCTTCATTCAGCAGGTCCGTTTTCAAATCAGGGGGCGATCTCCAATCTTTGCCGGCCATCGATAAATCTCCCCCCGGGCTGCCTCTTCGACGAGCAACTGGGTAAAGGTGTTGATGGATGAATACCCCGCCAAGAAACAGTCCAAAACCGAGCCGAAGAGAAAGAGGTCTCCCCTGGAGGCGAAGTTGTCCTCTAAAATCTTGAGCTTGATTTCCCTGCCCCTCATGAGGACCCCGGAAACAAGACGGTCGGTCCCACGGCCCGATACGTTTTGTATGGATTCGACCCGTTTCTGGTTCGCCTGAAAGGATGATCGGTCGTGGCCGCCGGTGAAAAGGTAGAGTTCAAGCAACGCCCGAAGATTCTCCGGACGTTCCAGGGAAAGATAGTTGAGAGACAGGTGAGAAAGCAAACGCCACAGCAGATTGGTCCCCACGGGCGGAAGCACGTGGACTTTCGGAGGCAGAATATTCTTGAAATCGGCGTACTCGGGAGAACTGGCCGTGTGCTGGCATATGTCTCCAAGCCTCAACTGTCCGGGCAGCATACCGTTGGTGCAAAGGAGATCGATGGAAAGCGTCTCGGTGACGGGCAGACCGGCCTCCAAGGGATACGCAACAGACAGCCAGACATCGAGCCAATCCCCCAACGGTGATTTCTTGTGAGTCACCCGATAGACGGGATGAGACGTTACGTCGGGGTTGAAGAAATCGAAGGGCTGATATTTTCTCACATCGGCTGTTCCCTGGGCGAATCCGGTAACCCTTTCCACCGAATAGACCTGGGAATGCTCGCAATTGCCCCCCGATGGCCGCACCAGGTATTCGGTCCTCCTGTGATCCAGCCGGATGGGGTCCGCATCGTACGGGAAAAGATTCAAAACAGGTGTGGCAAACAGGCAGAAGTTTTCCGGCCTGACCCGCGGAGCCACCGGGAGAGCATCGAACTCGAGGGTTGCGTCGAACTTCGATCCCGCACCCCGGTCCGTCCACTGCTCCCAGCCTTCCAGGTCAAGGAAGAGGAACTTCTCCGGCAAAATGAAATATTCCTGCAATATGCGATATCCCGGGAAGGAATGGGGAGGATAAGGTATCACCGTTTCTCGTTCGGAAAAGCCGCCCGGTTTCAGGAAATCGGCCCCCAGAACCAGAGGGATCCCTCCTTCATGGGCAGAGAAGACGATACGCTTCAGATGATTCCGCAAGAGATAGTAGATATCGCAGGCTGTCGAATAGTCGCCTCCCAGAAAAAACCTCAGGGATCGGGGTTGCCATTCCGAAAGCCTGATGCCGTTCATTTGAAACGAGAGCTTGATGGCAGGAGGATTCCCGGGCTTCCGATCGAGGGTTGCATCGAGGACCTCCAGGGGGTGGAGATCCACCTCATAGCAGGTTCTGAAGAGGCAGGCAATGCCCTCCACGGCTATGGAGCCGACCTGGATTCCCGAGGAGAGCCGGATGGACTCCTTCAAAGTGGGCTTGGGTGTGAACGCCACGACAGTGCTCGATGGAATGGGCCTCAAATAATGGGGCCAGATCAGCCGGATAAGATCGTGAACGATCTCGGGGAATTCATCATCCAATTTCTGACGGAGCAGCCCAGTGAGAAAGGCGACCCCCTCGAGCAGACGTTCAACGTCGGGATCTGCAGAGGGGCCGCTCAACATGGGTGCCAGAACCGGATGCGCCCGGGAAAATTGTACGGCCAGGTCTTTGAGATATGTCAACTCTTGTTGATAATACCGGTTAATCATAAGCACCGTCCGGCATCAACTCGTCACGCTCACTTTCCCGTCGCCGTCCACAACGGTCTGGAGATGGATAGGGGAACCGTCGCTGGTTGTGCTCAGCCTTGCCGAAATCTCGAAACGTAGAGAAAGGACATCCAGATCCTGGGGCACGAAACTGACCCTGAGCACTTTCAAACGGGGTTCATATTTCTGGATGACCTGTCGAATAGCTCTTTCGATTTCCCGCACCGACTCGGGAAAAAGACTTACCAGGTCGGCAAGATCCGGGATCCCATAGTCTTCGGCGATGGGAACGCTCCCCCTCCGCGTATTCAAAATGCGGCTCAAATGCTGCAAAACGGAGCGGATTGTCTTCCGCGGATCTTCTCTATCCCGCCGGTTTGGTTCTCTTTTCCAGCTCCCAATTCGCTCCAGCAATCTTTCTTCGCTCATGCGCGCGGCGCCTTATTTTGGTATCAACCAGGAGTCCTCGGACTCGATGCCATCGGGTTCCCATACCCACCTGATTTTGCTGTAGGTGAAAGAAACCTCTTCCATGTGCCTGTAGGGCTCGTTCTGGGGCAGGAAAACCACCGGAACGTAAGGCTTTATCTCCACGACGATGGCCTCTTCCAGTTTGTGCGTAAAATAGTGTTCTTCTTTCCCGGTAGGGTCGATCCGATACCACTTGATCGTGACGTCTGAAAAATGCTCTCCCGAACAAAGCGCCTGGTAAAGCTTCGGGGATGCCTTGTCGAATTCCTTGAGGATCTTCAACGGCCCATGCACCCTCTTGCCGCTTGAGAGCCCGGTCTGGGGGTCCCGCGGAGTGTGAACGATGTGATCCATCCCGTAGACGAGCACCGTTCCCTCGCGACCCTGCATTGCACACGATCCTTCAATCTTGCCCTGGTTTTTCCCGGTCAATTCCAAATGAGCGTTCATTGGCATGGTGCGGTCCTCCTCCTTATTCGATGGTGCATCGAAAGTCGCCAAACGTCCGCTTCCCGTCATTCGCATGGAAGCGGAACCCCCTTCTCCAGTAATCTCCCCCACCCCGCCTCCCCGGCAATGGCTGCGGGGACGGGCTTTGCCGGGGCCTCAGAATAAAACTCCCGGGACACCCCGGTTGGTTGTCGTTCATTGCCTCTCTGCTATTCTTTATCCAGCTTGCCCACGAGAGAGAGTGTGAAGAAGGCTCCCATGTACTTGAAATGGGGCCTGACCATGATGCCCACTCGATACCATCCGGGTTCACCCTCCACGTCCTCCACCTGGATTTGAGCCTGTCGGAGAGGCCGGCGGCTTCTCACGCCCGGCAGCGGATTGTCCATGTCGGCCACGTATTGCCTGATCCAGTTGTTGAGCTCCCTTTCAAGGTCCACCCGTTCCTTCCAGGTGCCTATGTTTTCCCTCTGAATGACCTTGATGTAGTGGGCCAGCCGGCTGATGATGAAGGTGTAGGGAAGTTGCGTCCCCAGCTTGTAGTTGAGTTCCGCATCCTTGCCTTCTTTGCTGATTCCGAAAAACTTCGGCTTTTGCACGGAATTGGCGGAAAAGAACGCGGCGTTGTCGCTCCCCTTTCTCATGGTCAGGGAAATGAAGCCCTCTTCGGCCAGCTCGTATTCCCTCCTTTCGGAGATGAGTGCTTCCGTTGGAATCTTCGTTTGAACGGTTCCCATCGCTTCGTATTGATGGAGCGGCAAGTCCTCCACGGCTCCCCCTCCCATGGGGCCGATGATATTGGCGCACCATCGATATTTGGCAAAGCTGTCCGTGAGTCTGCTGGCGAACGCGAATGCGGCGTTTCCCCACAGGTAGCATTCGTGTGATTCCGTAACGCCTTCCTGGTAGTTGAACGATTTGATCGGCTGGGTGTCCGGACCGTAGGGAAGACGCAGAAGAAAGCGGGGCACGGTCAACGCCACGCACCGGGCATCCTCGGACTGCCGGAAAGACTGCCACTTGGTGTATTGCGGGCCTTCCAAGATGGACTTGATATCCTTGAGGCGCGGCAGGTCCGTGAAACTTGGCACCCCGAAGAACTCCGGGCTCGCCGCCGCAACGAACGGCACATGGCCCATATTGGCGACGGCCCCCAGGTATTGCAGCAATTTTACGTCCTGCGGTCCCGCTGCAAATTCATAATTGCCGATCATGGCCGCGTAGGGCTGGCCGCCGAACTGGCCGTATTCCGCCGTGTACACCGTCCTGTACAATCCGCACTTGGGTATCTCCGGGGCGTCTTCAAAATCCTCCAACAATTCTTCCTTACTGACGTCGAGTATCTCGATCTTGATGTTTTCTCTGAAGTCGGTCCTGTCAATGAGGAACTTGAGCGAGCGCCACACCGACTCGATCTTTTGGAAATCCGGATGATGGAGGATGGCATCCACCTGAAGGCTCAATTTGCGGTCGATCTCGGCAATCATGTCATCAACCATCGCCTGTGAGATCTTGGGTACCTCACGGCCAAGCTCCAGCAGTTGGCCAATGAAGGTCTCGAGTCCCTTCTTGGTGATCCGGTAGGCTTCGTCCGTGGGCTGAAGCCGGGTCTCCTGGACGATTTCATCCAGGAGTGAGAGCCCTTGCTCTGTCTTTTCTTCTGTAATTACCGCCTTTTCGCGTTCCTGTTGTTCAGCCATACAACCCCCTTCTCAGCCTTCAACTCCCAGTTCTTTGAGCAGACGTTCCCGGGCACTCTCATCCTTGACCAGTTCCTGGAGTTTCCTGCGGAATTCCGGTACGTTGCCAAGAGGACCCTTGAGCGACTTCAGCGCTTCCCTCAACTCGATGAGACGGTTCGTCTCCGGCACCTGCTTCACCACGGACTCGGGGGAAAAGTCCTTCAGAGACTCGAAACGCAAATTGACGCCCATCTCATCGTCCGGTTTCCCGGAAAGCTTGTTGGAGACCGTGAGGTTCAATTGCACGTTTTGGGCCCGCAGCACCTCCTGGAAATTGTCCTTGTCGATGTTGACAGGTTGGCGCTCCTCCACTGGGCTGTCACCTGGCGAGAGTGTGAAATCCCCCATGATCAATAATTTGAGGGGCAGTTCAACCTCCTCCTGTGCGTCCCCGATGGCAGGTCTGTAGACAATGTTCACCCGCTCTTTTGGAGCAACCGATGCTTCCTTTGCCATGGCTTTCCTCCCAGGATTTTCGATTTTTCTCACAGGGTGCCGAAAAAGCTGCTTGCGCCGTCACCGCCCGGTGCAACCAGAAGTCCGGGAAGACGGCAAGCAAGCTTCCAGCCTCTGCCGGCATGACGCCGCACGTGCCTTACCGGTCTTTTTGGACACCCTCTCAAGTTCGATGAAACGTAGACGCCGTTCTCTTTCGGCTTTCACTTTTCCAGCCCGAGCGCCCCCGCAGGATCGAGTGCGGCGATCCGGCTGAATATCTCCACAACTTTCTCCCTACCGGCTTGCTCCGGCAAGAGCCGCAATCCGGCCCAGGCAACCTTCAGCGCGTTCGCTGCCAATTCAGGATCCCAGGATTCCAGGCGATATTCTTCGATGCCGGTCAGGATCCTTTCGATGTGCGGCGCCACCAGACTGGCGTTTTTCGAACGGATCAGGAGTTCCGCCAACGCAAGGCGCCAGGAGAAGCTTTCTTTGCAGGAGCTGCTGCTGCGCAGTCCGTTCTGGAGAAGTTCCAGGGCAGCGGGCAGATTCCCTTGCCCGGCAATGGTCCGCGCGCGTTCGAGCGCGTCCTCGGCCGGATTGCCGTCGCTCTCTGTTTTCAGGCAACGAGTAGCTACCTCCAAGGGTTGTTCCGCGTACCCTTGTAAAGGGCATGCGCCTTCCCGCAGCCAGTTCTTCGTTTCCTCGTCAGCAAAAGGCATCCCGTCAGAAAACGTCAGGTCCTCCATGCCCGGACAGCGTTGAGCAAAGCAAGCCGTTTCGGTGCGGACCGTCTCTCGAGCCGCTTCGTACTGTTTTCCCAACCTGCCGAGAGCCGATGCGACGTGACGATTCAGGTCGAGCCATAGAGGAAACTGAGATATTCTGGGCTCTACGGATTTGAGCAGGTTTTCCCACGCCTCCTTTTCCAACAGACCCCCGAGCATGTTGCGGAATTGAAGATCGGGGGGCGGGACGCGCGTCCGCCCATCCACGGCTTGCGGCAGTTCGACCACCTGCAGCCAGGAGGCAGTACGGTTCAACCGGTAGGCAAGGAGTCCGGCCGCGTCCTCCTGCCACAGCGCAGCCGCGACCTTTCGAAGGGACTGGAGGCAGGCGTTCAGTTCCTTCTGGGCTCCCCGCACGGTCAAGACGTCTTCAACGGAGTCGGCAGACGGACCCCGGGGAGGAGGGATGTCGGCGGCCATGTGCCTGGTTTCCCCTTTGCCGGGGGGTGGCTTTTCGGGCTCTTTCCTCACGATGGGAAGCGGTTGAGCCTCCGGTTCACGAGGCGCATCGGGCGGTGGCGCCGCGCCCGGTCCCGTGGGCAATTCCGCTCCGGGTTCGGTCTGAGTCCCCGATGCAGCGGGATCATCCGCCTTGACAGCGATGGAGTGGAGAAAGTCTCTCAACGAAGCCATCGAAGGAGCTTCTTCCAGATACTGCGCCAGCAGACCGTCGATTGTCTCGAAATCTTCCTTCATCCCCGAAACCAGCGACGCATCGAGAGACGTCGTATCCAGAGATGGCAGCATGACCTGAGTCCTCTCGATCCACCATTCGATGGTGCGCACCCGTCCCCGCATCCTCTTCTGCGGAGGATGGAGAGTCTCCCAGAAGTGGCTCAGGAGATCCCGATAGATCCTGAGTCCCATGGCCAGCCCTTCCGCCCGCCGCAGATTCATGAGAGCGACCGCCAGGTTGCTTGCCACCATCAGGTCCTTCGACTTATTGGCCAGAAGAGCGGCTGCCGTTTCGGAGACTTTCAGCCAATCGACTCCACCTGCGGCTGAGGGTGAAGAGAGCTTGTCCATCTCGGCCTGCAACTGTTCGAACTCCGGATCGTACCGGATGTCCACGCCTTCCGGCCGATCGACGCTGACGGGGTCCTTCCCCAGGTTCCACAGATCCATCTCTCTCCATTTCTCTTGGGTCGCTACCCATCCGCCGAGGCTTCACGGATGGACGTCGGGTCAGACAGACCAGAGGCGCACAAAGTCCTCGGATGATAGAGCCCTCAAATACACGGCCAAAAAAAGCGAATGAGGCGCACCACCCATGAAAACCGCATTGGGACTGCACTTGAGGAATTTCTTCAGCGAAAAATGGCAGACATCGACCGAACAGGGCTGACGAGCGAAGGATATCCGCTGCAAATCGACGAAAAGAAAATCCCTCTCGCTGTTCCTTGAAGCCGCAGTTCTGACTGTCTCTTCATCCATGAGAACCACGTCATCCGGGGACGGGCACTGCCCCCGCACGTCTTTTTCCTGCTTGAGCTCTTCCCAGTTCCCTTCCGGCGGCGGCAGCAGAATGAGGTCGCTCTCGAAGTCCTTCACATTGCTGTAATGCCGTTTGGAGAGGTATTCCATCCGGCTCCACGTGCGCCCGCAGGCAAGAGACAGGAGGTCCCAGCGGTCCTCGCAACCCTTGAGGTGACCGCTTCCCAGGAGCAGAAGCGGATACGGTCTTCCGATGCCGTCGCTGCTGTCACGGATGAGACCGCACATCAGAACGTCCTTCTTCACACCTCGAGACCAGAAGCGCCACGAGTAATTCGACGGCGTGTCCGTCTTGCACGAGGGCAACGCCCCGTAGCCTTTCTGTAGCCAGGCCACAAAGTTTCGAGACAACGGCAGTTCATCCCCCAGGCTGAAAAAATCTTTCGCCATAGGGTGCTTGCCGTATGCGGCCCATTGCCATCGATCTGAAGTTCTCGTCAATCCCAACACTTCACAATTTCCCTGGGCGCCTTGCGTAGCGGCGGCGGCGCCGGGCTTTGTGCGCCGCCGAGAATGTCTCCATGTCCCCTGAAACGATACCGAACGTCAATATAAGTGATTCCAAAGCCTTCGAGGGCTGTCTTCTGTGCAGGAAACTCACTTGACTGAAAATTCCGCCTCTCTCGCCCGAATTCTCTCAGGAATTTCTGGAAAGCATCGCTTCCGGCGTACCTTCTCGTCAAAGTGAGGTCCTCCACCTCAATTGTCAGGGTGACGTCGGTGCAGGTGTCAGGCGACCAGTTAAACGTCTTGCTGACGGGATAGTTGTAATTGTCGAGGCTCTGCGTACCGCTGTCACATTCCATCCGCAGGTGAGTCGCTTTTGGCTTGATGGGTGATTGAGGGTTGGCGCCGGTGGGAAGGGCCTCGATGACAACAGGGTACTGCGACTTGGACTGCCTGGCCTCCTTCATCACGTTCATCACGTTTTTTTGGACGGTGCCCTGGTTGAGGTAACTGAAGAAGGCCTGCTCGAGAGGTATTTTCCTCCCCAGAGATTCCTTGCTGGAATATCCCGTCTTGAGACTTCGGTCGATGAACGGTGCGACGGGGCCCTTGACGTATTTCCATGCGAGGCCGTCCTGGCTCAACAGCAACTCTTGAGCGGCCTGGTCCGGAACCCCCTGGATCTCCGCAAGCACCATGACGTCCCAGTCTTTCTGCAATGCGCACGCTGTCTCCTGACACACATAGGTCCAGAGAAAATCCGGCGGTCCCTTCACAAGCTTCCAGATGGTATCGTCGGCCGTTTTTTCAGTGCCCGCAGAGGTCTTGGCACGTTCCAGCGACTTGTAGGCAGTGAAGAAAGGAGTCTGGCCCACAGCGGCGTCCATTCCGAAGGTCTGGCCGGCGAGATCAAAGGACAACTTCCGTGAAGCCGATGCGGGAACGATTTGATCGAGCGCCTTCAGATAGTCCTCGTAGGCGGTGATCGTCTCTTTGCCCAACTGGACCTGTTTTCCGGTGAGTCCGCCAATCTGCCGATCCACCCTGGAAACCATCGCTTTGCCCTTTTGTGCTGCCCTGCCGAGCAGACCCTTCCCGTCGACAAGGTGCTGCGCTGCGGACTGCGCCTTGATAAGTTCATAGCGGTAGAGTTCCACCAGCCATGACGGCAACTTCTCGTCCCGCACCATGGGCTCCAGTTCCAGGGGCGCCTTTTCGAGCACTGCGAAATAGGGCCCCTCGTCAGTCGCCATGTTTGCCGCGATGCGCTGCCACTCGGCACGGCCCTTGAGCGTCTCGATCCCGTGGTGGAAGCTCGCCAGGAAACTCCGCCATGACGACAGGTATGTCTCCTGATACCACTTGTTGAATTCCTGCTTCCGAACGGCAATGAGGAGCGGGTCCGGAAGGGCCTCATCGATTTCCGCCATGAATCCATCCAACTTCACTTTGCCGTCGCGGGTGAACGTTCGAGGGACCATGATTTTGGCGCTCAAATGCTTGCTTCCCTTCCAGAAATCCTCCAGCGAGACATCGGAGAGAGATGCCTGGTGGTTCACCCACGCGACCAGCCAGCGCAGGTCCTTCTCCTTCATGGTCAAGATGCGTTTCAGCCACGTCTGAAGGACGTTCATCTCCTGGCCGAGATCTGCGGACGTCTGACGCCAGATCAGGTAGTAGAGGTAGAGATCGCCGAATTCAGCCTTGACGTCCCCGAGGGTCCCGAGAACAGCTCCGGTCAGCATCAGCTCGTAAGACGGTTGGGGTTTCTTCTTCAGATCCTCGAGGCCCTTTCCATCCAGCCGCGCCTTGATGACATTGATTCTTCGCGCCAGATGTTCGACGCACTGGGCAACAACCAGATCGGGCGTCGAACCGGAGAATTGCGCCATTCTGGCTTCCATTTCCCTGTCGAATGAGGCCAGGAACCCTTTCTGAAACTGTTCGCAATACCTCTTCTTCAATTCTTTCTCCGCTCGCAGACTCTCCGTGAGCCCGAATCGCGGGATCCACCAGTTCCGGTTCTCTTCTTCCACCTTGAGAATGACCGTGCGAAAGCGATCCATGGTCATCACGTCGGCGATGAATTCGCCCGTAAGGGTCGGAGGTTTCATGAATTCGTGCGACACGACCCGCAACGTCTGGAGATTTTTTACAAAAGACAGGCTGAGCAGTCCACAGAGGGCCACTCCCAGTGCGATCCATGATGTCAGTCCGAGATTCCTGCTGATACGATTCCATTCCAGAGCCCGTTTGGTCGGTGCGAGCAGTTGTCGATCTCTCGGCAACACCTTGGCGAAGAAATCGTGCAGGAAGAGACCCTTGCTCGTGCCGGGCAAGACGTCTCTTTCCTCGATGAGGCCCAAGGACCTCAAGAAATGCGAGTAAGGCGTACCCTCCTGACGGCCGCTGCTGAAGAAGATTCCCCGCAAGATGGGTGTTTCCTGGTAGGGGTTCTCAACGAAGGCGGCTTTGGTGAAGGAGGCGACTCCCGTCTTGAGTTTGTCGAACTCTTCGGGAAATATGAGAAAACTGGGATCGACAGACTTGCTTTCCGACTGGTGAAGTATCCAGAGCCTGAAATCTCTCAGATGGTCGCAAATGCTCTCGGCGGTCTTTTCTCCGAATGCCAGGACGTCCTTTTTGAGGTCGTGGTTCACATATCCCATTGCCTGGTCGAGACTTTTCTCGGGAAGCCGATCGCAGAACTGCGTCATTCCCTGAACCAGATCGCATTTGCTCACCAGGAGGTACACGGGAAACCTGGCGCCGAGGACCCGCATGAGTTCGTCGATCCGGCGGCGGATATCCCGTCCGTCCTCTTCCAGTGCCTCGCCATCAGCCTGGAGCAGCTTGTCTGCGGCTATCGCAACCACGACACCGTTCAAAGGTTCCCGTTTTCGATACTTGATGAGGAGGGCCAGGAACTTCTGCCACTCTTCCTTGTCTTTCCCTTCGTCGATGGGGATGGCGTATCTTCCCGCGGTATCGATGACAATCGCCTGTTCGAAAAACCACCAGTCGCAGTTCCTGGTTCCAGAAATCCCCGAGGTCCGGCTGACCTCCGCAAAGGGAGAGGAGAGACGCGCGCTGCTGAGAGCAGTGGTCTTGCCCGATCCGCTTTCTCCGATGACCAGGTACCACGGCAGGACGTAGAGGGGATTCCCGAGCTTCTTGAGGTGGGAATGCTTGAGGGTTTCCAGAGCGTCTTTCCAGCGGTCCTGCAAATCTTGAAGACGCTCCCTCTCCTTGTCTTCCACCCCCTTCAGATAGGCCTCGTCCTGCTGGACGATCTCGCTTACGAACAGTTGTTCGCGCCTCCGGCGCCAGATCTTCTTCAGGAAGATGAAGCCTATCCACAATCCAACGATGCCCACCAGCACGAAAAGGCCCGTCCACCAGGGCCAATCGAGGCTGTAGACCGCTCCGGCGACCAGCAGCAAAACGAGGACCGCCAGAGCGGCGTAGAGGCAATACTTGAGGCCTTTGATCAGAATCCGGTTCATTGACGCCACCACCTTCAAGAGTCTCGAAATCACCCCGTTCGGATCCCCGGCCGGGCCGACGATTCATCCACACGAGTCAAACCAGCTTCAGGAAACCCGCGCTGATTCCATCCAGAACGAAGCGGTAAATCAAGAAAAGCAGGCCGAACAGACAAACCGGCGCGGCAATGAAGCCAATGACCGCAGCCGTAAACTGAAACCCCCTCGATGGTCCGCCGAGGGTCTGGCCCTCCGGGGGATACGCCTCGGGAAAAAGCTCCACTCGATCCAGGGAGGGAATCCCCAGCGATGCTGCCAGAAGCAGTTTGAGATTGGAGGTTTTCACCTGGTCCAGCAGGTAATCGTCTCCCTCGTGGCAGTATCGCCCTTTGAACCCCATTGCCAGACAAAGGTAATAGATTTCTCTGACCTCCCGCTGATGCATGCCCACCCGATTCAAACGTTCGAAGAACTCTTCTCCGGCTTCGGTTGTCTGATAGAAGAGGCGCTGTAACTGTTCTTTCTGCCACCGTCCCTTTTCTTGCCATTGCGAGTGGAGAATCGCTTCATCGACCCACGCGCAGATGGCGAAATGGGCCAGATCGTGATCTTCCTGGGAAATGCGTCCTTCCTTCAAACCGCCCTGGCTCTGGGAGAGGAGCCGCAGAACATCAGCTCTCGTCTGGTCGTAGGGCGGCTGTTTCTGTTCCACGCTGCGAAGAAAATAGGCCACGTAGGCCACCACTTCGATGAAACAATCGGTGAGATGCATGGTCAGGATCTCCCTACCACCATGAGTTCAATTTCGAGATCTTCCGGGGCCATATCCCAATAGAACGCAATGTTCCGGCCCTTTTGCACCATGGCCCACTGGTCGCCGTGGTGATCGATCTGAAAATAGAGACAATGAGCCCGGCGCGGCAATTCCTGAGGAGGCACAACGAGATGTTCCAGCCGTAGCCCCGGCAGTGCGCGCGCGATGATGATGGGCAGGTGTTCGCGGCAGCTCAGTTTTGCAATGTTGGACAGCGAATGAAAAACGATCTCGGGGTCCGCCTCGGTTCTGAACACCAGGTAATAGCGTTTGTGGCCTTCAAAAATGGGCGGCTGCAATTCCGCGCTGAAGTAGGTGTCATCGTAAAGCAACCGGATGATGTATTCCGGCCCGGCGGTGATTTCATCCAGAAGCAGGGCCACAATCCGCTGCGCCGCGGCAAAACATGCCCAGAGGTCCTGGTGGTCATAGTCCGGCAAGGACTCGCCCCCTCCGGTCATTTCTCCCCGAACGTTATATCGCTCCGAAAAAGAGGAGAGTTCGCCTATCAACTGCCTCAGTATGCCGTAGACCATCCAGGGATGGATCCTGGGGCCCTCCGTGTAGTGATGAAAAAGCGGAACGTAACGGTTGAGCGATCGCAGCGCCAGGAGATACACCATGTCCCGAGCGCCGAATTCGGCGGTGTGGATTCCTTTCCGCGTCTTATACTCTTCAAGCTGCCTGGCCCGCGCCGCCACCTGATCTCGAATCTCCTTGACGACCTTCCAGAGACACTCGACGCTCGATATCGAGAGCGCTGGCGGCGCAAACGTCTCCGATAGAGTCACCTCTTCGCCCGTTCGCACCAGCTTCCCGATGGGAAGAATCGCATAGTCTCCCAACTTCTCCTTTTCCGTCTCCCAGAAAACCTTCAGGGCGAAATGCAGTCGCTTGACCTGCGCCGCGGGACCTCCCCGATGCATGTCGCCGACTTGTTCCGGGTCCGATGCAGCCACGAATCGGGCGGTCACTTCGGAGATATCGCGGAGCGCCGGGAGGACCGTCACATTCTCGGATGATTCACTCCACTTCTTCATGCCGAGATAGACGTTCAGCGGCTTTCCTCCCTCCACCCAGCTTTCCTGAAAGGACCGTGCCTCGATCACCGCGTTCCCGGGGAAGACCACGTAACTCCCATCCGGAAACAACAACTCCGCTTTCAACACATCAAATGAGCCGCTGGCGAGAGCTGTCTTTTGAATCTGAAGTTCACCCACTCCCCAGAAATACGGCTGGGCATGCTTCATGTGAGGCGTCAAAAGCCACTGGTTGTAAAGGTCAGCCAGTTGAAAATGCTGAGGCTGCAAGAAAAGGCCCTGATGCCAGAAAAGCGGTCTCCGAACGTTCACTACTTGCCCCCCATGGGTTGAAGACTCTGAGGCGCCAGGTACAGATCGATATTGAGGGGCGCCGGTTTCGATACGCGCACTCCACCCGGCTCCTTCCTTTCTGCAAGAACAAGTTGATAGAGCTTGACGATGTTCGTCTTATCGAGCGTGTAATAGCCGGCCGCAATACCCACGTACCTCGTCCCTTCGGCCCTGTCCATGTGGAACGTCTCGTCCTGTCCCGGTTGGATGACCAACCGTTTGGCGTTGGTGACGCTCTGGTCAAACCGCTGGCATTCCAGGAGCTTGTAGAGTCCGGTCTTGTCTTCCGCCAGTTGGTTGAATCCATTTGGGTCGCTGAGTTGATAGACGCACATGAGAAGTGTGTGGGGAAGATTCTGATACAGATTGAGCCTGGAATCCGCTTTGAGGTGAATGTGAATGGCGTTGGATTCATAGGACCACTCCGGCGGCCGTACGCTCTCGAGCTGGGCCGGAGGCTGGGAAGCACAAGCACAGACGGTCATCAACGCCACAAAAATCACTGAACACTTGAGCGCATTTCTCACGTTGTCCCCCTTTTTTCAGCATAGATTTCCTGGCAAATCTTCTCGAACTCTCTCAACAATTCTTCCATATTTCTGCCGGAATCGAACCACTGCCTGACGTTTCCATACTTCACCCGATAGACATCAAAGGATTCGGCTTTTCGGAACGGCCCAAATGACAATCCTCCACCCGATTCCTTTTCGATGGCCTCGGGATTCAATTCGTCGAGTACTTTGCTCATCTGGGCGCGTGCGGCACCCTTGAAGGCCGTGTGGGTGGTCAGAAAGGCTTCCCTGATTTGATTGATGTAAGACTCCAACGAAAACGCACTCCCCGCGTCTTCCAGCTGCGAGCCGATGAAGTGGCGTATGGTCTGATGATCGCCACAGCCGCCCATGAACGTCGATTGTATGATCTCGATGAGTTCGTTCAGCGTGTCGAAAACGGTGTTGAGCGACTTTGCCAGCTTTTCGAGAAGCTCTTTCGATGCAATTTCTTCCTTGAGAATCTTCTTTCCCAGGATCATTGAAAAGAGTTTCGATATCAGAACCGACTCGACCGGAGGCTGCTCGCAGGGGGCTGCCGGCCGAAATTGCTCCTCGATCCGTTCGAGAAATGCAAGCCTCTCGTCCCCGGAAAAACCTGCCGTCGTTCTTTCGAGATACTCTTCAATCGATGCTTCCGCCCGAAGCGGATCGGCACGGTAGAGATCCCGAACTTCCTCAGCAATTTGTCTTACCGGGATGTATTGAATCATTTCTTCCCTTCTTTGCGGAAGGATTTCTTGCTTTGGGCCCCGAGAAGGACCGTCGCGGGCATCGCTTCCTCCTCCGGCTGCTCCACCGGTCGAACCGCCTTTTGCAGCAGGACCGTTTCAGGCAGCGGGGGTTCTCCCCCCACGTATTCTTCCACCTGTGAAGCCGGTCCAAGTCCGGCTTCGCCTGGCGGGGTGCGGACATCCTTCACGGAAGAGAGGATCAGTGTCTCGGGACACACGTCTTCGTTTCCAACGGTTGCTGCTGCGGGGGTTGGCCGCACCCTGGCCTCCCCGCCTCGAAGCAGGACCGTTTCAGGCATCGGCGGGTCCGCTTCAATCGGCTCCTGCAGATTCTCGCCGCCCGGAAGCCGTTCCCCGGCAGCCGTTGCCGCCTCTCCGGGAACAGTGCCAATCACCGAGCCCGGGGCTCTCTCGGGTTGGGGGCGGGGCGTCTCGATGCCTTCGACGGGTTCCCCGCAAGGGGGGGAAGCGGGCACACTGCCCTGAGCTTCATCCAGCCGGGTCTCCCCGCGCCATTTTCCTCTGAGCTTGTCGAGAATCGCACGGATGGTCTCGTCCGTTTGCACTGGATCGACGGGCTGCGCAACGGAACGGCCTTGAAAAAGTTCCTTCCCGATCGCTTCCTGTAGCGCTCGCAGCTTCTCTTCAAAAATCTCCGCCGGCCATCCGGGATATCCGTTCTTCCCGCGCCGAAGCAAGTAATGGCCCAATTGAAGAGCTTCATTCCAGAGGGGAAGCCATCGCTTGTCTACACTCCTGCCCTTCGGATTCCAGAAGATGTTCTCCGGTCTGAAGGCTGCATCCGCGTCGCTCCAGCACGGGAGGCTCCCTCGTTCCGGCGTTTGTTCCATAACCCCCCTGAGGGCTTCATACACCCGCTTCACGCTCTGCCCTTCGTTCCTCAGGAGAGCGTAAAACCAGGCAAGGCCGAGAAAATGGATGGCGCAGCCGGATGAGGAAAGGAGCGGAGGCGGATCGGGAGATACTTCACATGCAACGTCCATCCGATGGAGCGAGAAATTCCAGAAATGCGGCAGGAGAGACGCCTGCCCGGTGAACCTCACCCAGATGCGGTCCAGAGACAGTCTCCAATCGGGGTATTTGCCGACTTCACCGTCAGCCGATGCAATCCGGGCAAGTCCTTCAAGGAAAGAAAGCTTGAGGTACAAGATTTCGAGGAAGTGCCGCTCTTCCCCCTTGAAGAGGAAACACCGTTTTCCGGCGAGAGTTTCTTCGGTGCTTTCAAGCGCATCGAGTCGCCCGAACAGCGCCTCTCTGCGGAGCCCCGCCCGCACGTCGCGGCAGGAAGCGTCGGATATCAGGGAAAGGAAGTCCAGCGCGTTCAAAGACATCGCTTCAAAGATCATCATGAAGAACGGATAGAAGCTGAAGGGGATGAAATCCGTTGTAGCGGAGTCTTTCTCGGACCGGCAGCCGGCACGTTTCGAACAAGCGCAGCAAGGTGAACCTGCTTCAAGCGCTCCTTTTTCCAGCAATCGAGCATATTCCCTCACCAGACCTCGCCAGTCTTCGATCCCCTGAGTCTCCCACCCATCCATCTGGCAGGCGTAGAATCGGCCTCGTTCTCGAGTAAGCGAGCAGGAGGGGCAGAACAGGTAGCGGTTGGTCGAACTCGCATGGGCGGGGAGGTTCCACTGCCCGAGCAGATCGTCGTCGCAACACTCTTCGAGGGGCGATCCGCAGGAGGGACAGGGAGGGTGGAAGAATACCAGACCCCTCTTGCAGAAAAAAAGAGGCGCCAGCGGAACCGGTCTGCCCGTTCGGTCCAATTGACCGGCCAGAACGATCGGAGGATTTGTGCAACGGGGATCGGTGCAGTTTGAAAATGTTCTCAGCCAGCACGTCGCGATGTCGCTATTGTTCATCGGACGAAGAGCTTCCTTTGGCAGCGTGCAAACGTCCTTTTGGAGAACGAGAAAAACATCCCGCACGCGGGAACCCGCATCGCTTGCGAAACGTGCATGGACTATCCGGAACAGGGGATGGGAAGTATCCACAATGTGGAAGGGGAAATCCTGCCGGTCCAGATATGCGGGGTCTTCGCTGATGAGCGGGATTTCGAGACAAACACCCCGCGCCGATCGATCCAGATACGGCAGCAGGGAATGCACCGAAGACTCCTTCCTCACAACCAAACCCTCCTATTGGAAGTAAAGTTCTTCGCAGCACCGGAGAGAAAACAACAGTGAGAGCGCGCCTGCATGAGGCAACACTACGGATCAGGAGGCAAGTCTCTAGGACGCTGGAAAAGCAAGAAGATAAGGCAACGAGATTCGTTTCGACTCAGCAGAGGTCCGAAAAAATCCTACCCCGCTCGGCGAAACGCTTTCCTTTCGAGTCCTTATCTTCAGGCTTCAAAGGAAAGCCAGTCGCATGACGAGTCCGTGACGGGGTCCATGCGGTCATCTCTCGAGACATGAAACCGGCATCAAGAGGCGCAACTCCACATCACGAGCCGCAGGTTTGGCGAACGCTGTGACGTGGGCGTCCGAATCATCCTGGTTGCACTCAGAGCAGCTGGCCAAACCTCAGGCAGATGCGCTCCGCCCCCTCCAATCCCACCGAACTGACAAACTCCCGAAACACCCGTTCCCCGGGCGAATCGCCGATACTCATCCGATACCGCCAAGTCTTCCCATATTATAATTAAGCAAAAACACATTTTATTTGATTATCGGAAAATGGGCGTTTGTTGTCAAGTTGGAACTCAGGGCACGGTGAATTCAATTGGGGAGGGATTCGGCAGGGCACGAATCTTTCCTGAATAACATTTATTGGCATCAAAGACGAGTTCAACGCCACTGAAGAGATCTTCCAGAGCATGCCAACGATGGCCAACATCACCGAGCCGATTCGACGCACCTCTACACGGGGCGTTCGCATGGGATGCTGTCTGTTTCACGTAATCCGGGTGGCCCAGACAGCTTGTTGTCCAGGCGCGAAGCGCAGGAGGCCCGCGGCCCAAGTGAGGGATGCACCTCCTGAACACCAACGATCCGACCCTGCGCCAGGCCCGGTGAACGGCGCGCGGGCCGGAGATTCCACATCGATATCCGCTATATACACCCTGAAAACAGGCTGGTTGCCTGCGGATGGGTCTCGAAAGCTTCATGGATACATGGCGGTAATGATGATTCGTAAGAATTGGCCGAAACGCCGAGTCACGGCACACGGCAGCACCATACATGCAGAGAAAAATCAATTGGTCAGGCAATTGATTTCTGATAGTATGCCTGCAAAATCGTGGTGAATCTTCGTCGGTTTTCTGGCGAGCGGCGCGGTGGGGCAGTGCAAAGGGGATTTTTCTTCGCACGGGGGCGATTGCCCGCACCGTACGGTCGCCGTTGCGGATGGTTGCAGAACGCATAGCCGGGACTGCGGATGGTCTCACAATTGATGAATTCGGACTGAGTGCCGCCGGTTCTGCCGGTGATTTTGGCGAGGGGAGACAATGTCTCGATCTCCCGTCATGATGTCCATCGAGCTGAACGACATTTCCCGTCAGGGTTTTCGGCCATGAACCCGATGTGTTGCGTCCCAACTGAAAAAGTGTGTATTTCTCGGCGCGCCAATGAACTTCGCCTGGCGTCAGTTGCCAGTACAGCCTGGCGCATGTGAACTCATAGGGGCACAACACCCGTTCAAGGCCGGGTGTCGATATGGTTGAACTTGGAGCGCGTGGCGCTGACGTTTGGGTGGAGCAAAGATGAAAGTTCTGGTAACAGGCGGTTGCGGTTTTCTCGGTTCCCATGTGTGTGAGTTTTATGCGAGAAAAGGCCATGAGGTCGTCGCGTACGACAATCTGACCAAGCATGAACTTGCAAGAACCGGTTTCGCCGCGGATAGCGCGCGAAGTCACAATTTAGATTTCCTCAAGAGTCTTGGGGTTGAGACGGTCAAGGCGGACATCCGAAATGGAGCCGAACTGCTGGATCGTGCAACCGGGTGCGGCTATATCGTACACACTGCGGCCCAGCCGGCCATGACCATCAGTTGGGAGGACCCTCTGCTGGATTTGTCGACAAACGTTGCGGGCACGTTCAATGTACTCGAAGCGGCAAGAAAGCTGAAGGTTCCGGTGGCAAGCTGCGCAACCGTACACGTTTACGGCAACAAGATCAATGAGACCCTGGCGGAGCAGGACATGCGCTACACCAGGACTCCCGAAGGAATCGATGAGAACCATCCCATACTGGAAGGAGTCCTGACCCCTTTGCACGCATCCAAGGCGTCCGCAGAAATTTACCTTAAGACCTATGTCGATACCTACGGGGTTGAGGCGGCAAGTTTCCGCCTGACAGGGATATACGGCACAAGGCAGTTCGGCGGTGAAGACCACGGGTGGGTGGCGAATTTTTCGATCCGCACTGTTCTGGATTGGCCCATCACGATCTTCGGGACGGGCAAGCAGGTGCGGGATATCATATACGCCACGGACGTCTGCGAAGCCTTCGATGCGTTTTACAAGACTCGAAAGTCCGGTATCTACAACATCGGCGGAGGCCCTGCCACGGCCATTTCCCTCCTCGAATGCATCGGCGTTCTCGCGGAAATCAAAGGGAAAAGACCGGATGTGAGGTTCTCACCCGACCGGCATGGAGACCTCAGGTATTTTGTCTGCGACATAAAAAAGGCGAAAGCAGAGCTTGGATGGACACCGCGAATCATGCCGCGTGACGGGATCCGGAGGCTGGTGGACTGGATTGGCGAAAACGGGGCATGTTTCACGCAATCGTAACCATCAAAGGTGACCTATGAAAGCGCTGATCCTGGCAGGTGGAAGAGGGAATCGCATCAACGAGTTTTCTGAAAATCAGAACAAGTGCATGATTCCATTTCAGGGCAAGCCCCTGCTTGAGCACAATCTGAAGCGGATAGCACGTCAAGACGTGACCGAGATCGTCGTTGTAGTGGGCTACAAAGCCGAGGACATCATCAATCACTACGGTATTCGGTTCCTCGACAAGAGAATACGATACGTTATCCAGCGGGAACAAAAAGGCCTGGTCCACGCCGTCGAATGCGCCCGCGATGCACTGGAAGGCGAGGACTTTTTCCTGATGCTCGGCGATGAGATCCTGGTCGCATCGAGAGAGGCGGAGATGATCCGCTACTACAGGGAAAACGATGGGGTGTTTGTGGTTTGCGGGATTCTGCGTGCCCAACAACCCGACCAGATACGCCGAACGTATACCCTCGTCAAGGACGATCGGGACACCGTTTTTCGACTCATCGAAAAACCGCGGCGTCCGATCAACGAATTCCAGGGCACGGGCCATTGTATCTTCAGGAATGACATACTGGACTATGTCGACATCACGCCCATTCATCATGAACGTCACGAAAAGGAGCTTCCCGACCTCATCCAGTGCTGCATCGATGACGGCAAAGTCGTGAAGGCATTTCTCATCTGCGACCGGTACGCCAATGTCAATTCGTCTGAAGATCTCAATTCTGCGGAAAGCCTGGAATAATTGAAACAATTGGATAAAATGAATCCTGCCCGCAGGGTCGTCAAGAACGCCTCATTCCTCATCTTTTCCGGAATGACGTCCCAGTTGCTCGCGTTCGTTGGCGTTGTATACCTGGCTCATGTTCTCGGGCCGGAAAAGTTTGGTACACTCAATTTCGCACTTGCCCTCACCGTGCATTTCGCGCTGCTCACGAACCTCGGTCTGACCAGGCTGGGCACGAAGGAACTCGCCAGGCATCCGGAGCTCATCGGACAATACGCTGCCAATATTACGGCCATGCGCCTTTGCATGTCCGTAATAGGCCTGCTGGCATTGATGCAGATCGTTTTCCTGTTGGATAGACCCCTTGAGGTCAAGTACCTGATTGTACTGTTTGGCGCCGGGCTCCTCCCCGGGGCCATCCTTCTCGACTGGGCTTTCCAGGGAACCGAAAGAATGGAATACATCGCTCTTTCGCGAATCCTCACGATCACGCTCTATACGGTTTGCTTGCTCGTCGCCGTCAAGGATCCGAGCCAGTTGTTGCGTATCCCCTGTTTTCAAGTGGGCGCGAACCTTGTAACCGCACTGGTCTTGATCGTCCTCTTCAAGAGGTGTTATCCCCATGTGTCGCTGTGCCTTGATTTTTCTCTCTGGAAACCACTGTTTCAAAACGCGCTGCCTCTTGGAATTGCTTTGATCTTGGTCCAGATGATCTACTATATTGACACGGTCATTCTTGGGTTTATGAGGACGGACGTTGAAATAGGATACTACAATGCCGCCTACAAGATAATCATTGTATGTATTGGAACGGCAGGGAATTTTTTTGAATCCATGTTTCCTATGATGTCCAGATATTACCAAACCGATATACAGAAATTTATACAGGTTCAGACATTAAACTTAAGAATAATGATTGCTATTGCGATCCCGTTGGTTTTTGGCGGAATATTATTGGCGCAACAGATAATTATCTCTATATTTGGTATTGACTACGGGGGAAGTATTTTTGTGTTTAAATATTTAATATGGATCCCGGCAATCGCTTATATTAATACGGTTTATGCCTGGGGATTGTGGGCCATGGATATGCATGTTCAATATATGAAAGTAGTTGCATTACAGGTCGTTGTCAATATCGTATCAAACATACTGTTGATACCAGATTATGGTATATTCGGAGCTGCCATTGCGACAATTCTATCGGAATTGATTGGTTTTCCGTTCTATTTTGTTCTATTCAATCGTAAAGTTCAGTTGCCCATGGCGCTGGGATATATTACAAAACCACTGCTATCCTCATTTGTAATGGGGATAATTTTGTATATTATGATAAAGACCTTTCTGTCGAATGCCTTTCTATTGGTTCTATCCGGAGGTGTCGTATATATTGGTGCGATGTTGCTATTGAATGGTATCACCAGGGATGAGTTGAAGATGTTCAGAAAAATGATCGCGACCGGATGACGATACTCCATGGCATCCCTGGCGATACAATCACGGCCAGAACATGCGGGCTGCATGCACCACGGTTTTGTCACGTAACCAGTCCGTGTGATGACGCGGAGCGTATCTTGTGGGAGGGACCACTACTATCAATGGCATGATAAACTGAAGTATGCAGTGCTCACTGACTGTAATGATAATAACAAGTTTCAACGAATGGTACGAAAGAACAGAAATAGAGCTTCCGTTGAGAACGGAACCTTCTACCTGCAACGTGTCAGGGAACTGAACAAGTTATCGCAGAGTTTATAATAGATTGTTTTGAACACAATTTTCGCCAGCATATACCGTATGCTATGAGGATGAACTCAAATGAGTCGATGCGAAGCGCTTTGTAAAGAAATCAAGAGAAGTAATCATCAGGGATTGCCAGTCACTAATATTTTTCATGTTCTGAAAGAATATTGGCCATCAGGACAATATATGTTGAAAAAGTTTGGCTGGAAGAGCTGGTATTCCTTTTGGTATACGAAATTGTTTGTTGCAGATGAGGGTGGAGAATATGCACTACTGAACCATATATTCAAGCGATTTCCATATTTGCTTAGAAATCCGTATAAATTAGAACTTGAGCATACTACTATTTGTGACAAGCAATGCCTATTCTGTGAGCATACCTATTGGAATGAGGCCAAGGCCAGAATTACTCAAGACAATTTTAGAGCTATTGTCGATACCCTGCCTGGCCTAAAATGGACCAATATTACAGGAGAAGGTTCCAGCTTTCTGAACAAGGATTTTGTACCAATAATCAAATATCTTAGAAGTAAGGATATTAACGTCAATTTTGTAGACGAATTTGACTTCTTCGATGAGAAGACTGCCCGGATGGTCATCGACATCGGGATCAACAGCATATACGTCTCGTTTGATGCTGCTTCAAAGGAAACCTACGAAACGATTAAGAAGGGATGCAATTACGAACGTGCTTTGCAGAATATTCGTACCCTTCTCCGACTGAAGAAAGAGATGAACTCTCCATTTCCCGTGCTGCATTTCAGATTCGTTGTGACCACGTTGAATTATATGGAAATGCCGGATTACATAGAACTCATGGCAAGTCTTGAAGGCCGAGGAGCAAGGGCCAGAGTGGAATTTGTGGGACTCCTCGCTTTCCCTGGGATAGAATCCTATTATATGCCCCTGGAACGCATACCGGAACTGATACTCATCAAGACATACGAGAACGCTCTCAAATATGGAATCAACCTGTATCTTACGCATGCCGGAACCGCCCTTCCCTCGATGAATCGATGTTCTGCGTGGACGGAGCCTTACGTATTGATTGGTGGTGAACTCATCTCTTGTTGCGCCATCATCATGTCCAACAAGAGGCAATTTCTGAGGGAGAATGCTTTCGGCAATGTTTATCAGACTCCTTTTATGGATATCTGGAACTCAGCCAAATACCGAAATTTCAGAAAATTGGTCAACTGTAAGAACGGTAAGGTACCCATTACCTGTTACGGCTGCAGGGCATTCGATACCGAAGAGAGAGCCCAAAAATTCGGCATTGAAGACTGGAGCTAGCCAAAAGACCGCGCAAGGATTTTCTACATGAGAGTACTGATCGTTGCCCCCAAAATGTCCATTTATGGCGGCGCAGAAATACTGGTTGTCAGACTTGCCAATTGTCTCTCACGAATTGGCATAAAGAACGCTGTATTGACCACGGATATCCTGCCGGAAATTGAAAGGGACCTGATTGACACTCCCATTTTCAATTATTCTTTCAAGAAAATGACGGGGATCTTAAAATTTCTCAATTTATTCAAGATGATCTATAGCCTAAACAAAGGCATTCGGGAGCATCGCAAGAATTTCGACGTCATCAATGTTCATAACTATCCGGCTGAATTCGCAATTTTTCCTTACCGGACCCCGTGCGTGTGGATGTGTAACGAACCACCCATGGTTGAAATCGGATTCCTCCAGACTCCAAAGGGAACGCTGAAACACCTGGTCCTGGAAGTAATTCTGGCTCTGGACAGGCATGTCGTGCAACGATACGTCAAGAACGCCGTTGTCGCTGATGAATTCAACCTGAACAGGTTTTTGGGCATCTACTGCTTCAAGCCTGCTATCATCCACTATGGTATAGATCATGATTTCTTCGCCGAGGGCGGCACACGACCCGGCAGTGAAATTCAACGTGAGTTCCGCGTGTTGCACGTTGGGATGCTGAGCCCGCTCAAGAACCAGTTGGCCAGCGTGCAGACGATTGAGAGGCTGAGGGATTCGATTCCCAATGTCAAACTCATCCTTGCCGGTTTCGGGGAAGGAGACTATCTGGCGACGATCAAGAAATATGTTGCCGAGATGAATCTCGAAGAACACGTTCTGTTTACCGGACACGTGAGTAGATCTCAGCTTAGAGATTTCTACCATTCGTGCGACGTCCTCCTTCATCCCATTCGGTCGCAGGGAGGATGGCTGTCGCCTTTTGAAGCCGTCTGCGCCAATCTGCCCATCGTTGTCTCGGAGGAGATGACCGCGGCGGCCCTCGTGCGGGAATACGATCTGGGAATTGTGACCAATGACTTTGCGGGCGCCCTTTTGGAGATTCACGGGAACAGGGATGAACACAAAGGAATGGCTGAGAGGCGCGCGCGTTGGGTGCGCGACAATCTAAGCTGGGATCGGTTCAGCGAGAAGCTTGTCGAATCCTTTGCCGCCGCGCTGGAAGCAGCGGCCGCCGTGCGGTAGAAAATGCAGGGAGCTTATGGAGCAGTCGAATACTGTGCGTGAAGCCGGAGCGCCTGGACCGGGACAGGAGTTCGAGATCATTCAGCAGTGGCAGTATATGGGTAACGTTCAACCCGGACTTCTGACAGATGCCGCCATGGAGAACTGCAAGAAGATCGGCATTACCAGCCTTCAATCATATGTTACATGGGCAGAAATCGAAAAAATCGAGTGCACACTGGATTTTTCCGCTTATGACCCTCTTGTTGAGGCATTGCTCAAGCACCGCCTCAAGTGGGTTCCTTTCCTCATCCTCGGGCCATATTACGCCACGCCCGAGTGGTTCCGGAAATCTCCCCGCAGCCTCTACGCCAAATGCCTCGAACACGGCAGGGAATCCAAGATCCAATCCATCTGGAATCCTCATCTGCCACGTTGCGTTGAACACTTTCTTCATGTGTTCTCGGAACACTATGGAGATGCCAATCTCTTTGAAAGTATCTGCCTGGGGATCAGCGGGAATTGGGGGGAAGCCATCTATCCGGCCACCGGCTGCTTTCTCGGCGGCTTTCATGTCCATCCCGGCTGGTGGTGTGGAGATCGCTATGCCATCGAAAGCTTTCGCCGCCATTGCGTTCGAAAGTATGCCTCACTGGAACATCTCAACATGCAATGGGGCACGAATTTTTCGGATTGCTCCGACGTGGGTTTCCCGCAGCTCTCGCATTCCTTGATAAAAGACCTGTATTTTGAAGCCGTGAAACGAATGCCTTATTCTTTCAAACCTCCTTTGAAAAAAATGAAATCTGCGTTGACCGACATCACGACTTCTTTCATGGGGCCGAAGCGGCAATCGGGCCGGGCGCAAGAAGATTTGTGGGGCGCGCGGGAGCGACGGACAATAGATTTCGTCGAATGGTATCAAGGCAGTATGACGGCCTGGGCGGAATTCTGGCTGAAGACGGCGAGGAAGTGCTTTCCTCGGAGCAGGATCTATCTCGTCACGGGGGGTGAGGGGGAATCCTGCCTCGGCGCTGACTTCGCGGCTCAAGCCGCCGTTGCGGCCAGGTATGGCGGAGGGATCAGGATCACCAATCAGAGCGATGACTTTGGCGAGAGTTTTGTCCGGGCGAGGCTGCTTGCTTCTGCGAGCAGACATTACGGCGCTTATCTGACGACGGAAGAGGCGGGCATCAACAAGCCGGAGGGAGTTACGGTGCGCGCTTTTGAGGCTCTCGCATCGGGCGCGAATGGTTTGTACTGCAAGAGCCTCATCGGCGTGGGACGTGACCTGTGCACCGGAAGATACCTGCCTTGCGGCGAGGTGAGCGGGGGCGGAACGAACCTTTCCCGTGTCAGGCATTGCCTTGTGCCGTCGCAGCCGGTTCTTGATGTGGCGGTGTTGTTTCCCAATGCCTCGATCGGAGTCAAACCATCGTTACTGTCAGTCCTGTACGGCCATGGCGCGAAGTTGAGAGGCTGGGTGGATTTCGATTTTGTGGATGAATCCATGGTTAGGGATTCGTGCCTGCAAAAATACGGTTTCCTGATTGCTCTCGCGGGTCACCTGCTACAGCCTGATGTAGTTACGGAAATAGCTGATTGGATTGGCAGAGGAGGCGTTTTTGTTTCATCCGCACATTTACCCGTCACTTCGGTTGTGTGCGATGCTGCGCCTGTCGGGATTACGACGACATTGCCCGATGGGCGCGGTATAATGAAAAGCATTCACGGTGGCCACATGCTCACCTTTGAAGGCGAGAGGGGAGACTACCTCCGCTTCATTTCAGAAGCCGTTTTCAACAGCGGGAAACGGTATCCCTGGAATGGGGTCCCCGGGATTTTGAACGGGCACGGCAGACAGTACCTTACGCGGTTTTCCGATAAAGTGATCGATTATAACCCCGCCACATCCCGGATGCGGATACATTCCCTCAGAGAAGAAGATGGAGCCGGCGATGGGAGTCGAACCCGCGACCTGCTGATTACGAATCAGCTGCTCTACCACTGAGCTACGCCGGCTCAGATTGTGCCTGGCCTTATAGCATGCCGATTTGTGGACGGTCAAGGGAAAATGGGAACTGTGTCAAAATGGGTCAAAATGGGCACTATGGGACGCGAATTCCGACCCATTTCCGACCCATTTCCGACCCATAAAATAGGGTCTCACCGCCCCACTATTCCCCTGCTCCGCCTACCTGCCCTCCCCCTACTCCCCAAGCAACACATCCTCATTCACCGTATCGTCTACGTCCACAGCATCGTCGGTAGACGTCGTGTCGTTGTACTCCTCGAGGACGTCCCCCACCCCCTGTATCGCAAGCCATTTATAGACCTGGGCCTGCGGGTTGTGCGCTTCGGAGGTGTAGTTGAAGAACCGGATCGTGATTGTATCTGCACCGGGGTAGGCTCCCAGGATGCCGACGCCTGTCGGGAAGTACCGGGGGTTCACAAACACGACCATGCCCACTTTCACGCCGGTGGCCGGAATCGTGACGTCAAGTATCCCTCCGGCCGCTATCGACCCCGTATCGACTTTGCACCGGCCCTTGATAATTTTCGTTATATATCTGCCCGTGTCCTCCGTCTCGAACCTCAACCGCCCAAGCGTTAGATCGGGCGAGAAGGCCTGATAGAGCCCCCTCACGTCCGGCCGGAAACCCCTCTTGTACGTCGGGCTGATCGTCTCCAAATTGGACGTCAACACGCTGGCATCAAGCACAATCGTGGTATTTGGAGACGAATACGATACCGAAGAGACCCGAGCGGACCTCCAGCCGTTATCGCCACAATCCACCCACACCTTACTCTCCACCGGATACGTGGCGTGGACATCCCCCGCAACCGTCAGGGTGGTCCCTGAAGAATAGACCGCTGTGTGGCCGTATCTCGATCCCGTAGCCGTGGCCAGGTCTGCTATCTGGTTCGGATACCGGAGCCCCGGATTGTACGAGGAGACATTCACGGGAGGGCGCTTCGTTCCGGTGGAATTGCCGTCGCATTTTACCAGTATCTCGTCGGCGCCGTCCTCGAACCAGTTTCCCGAAAGCTCGTTAGCGTACCCGTCGTAGAACACAATCCGATGATTGGTTCCCCCTCCAGCGAGTAAGGCCGGATTGTCATTCGGGTTGAACGTGCAGTTGATGACCTTGTTCCCGACGCCCCCAACCTTCAGCGCGACTTTGTAATCCTCGAACTTGCACTCACTGACAACGTTCTGGTTTGCTCTTCGGGACTGACTTCCGTCTCCTTCGAGGAAAACGCTGCCGTTGGGCGACTTGAAGCCGCTGAAGTAGCAGTGCGAGATGTCCAGGAAATAGATCTTGTTAGCCCGGGAATTTGGATCGGTGTGGTAGGCATGAAACGCGCATTGCTCGGCCGCCGGATTCCCGACGAACCGAATGTACTCGAACGTCAACATGGAAAGATGCCGATCCAGGTAAATCAAGTCGGTATCGTTCACGTTCGCGGCGTTGTCGATCACGAGGTTGCGCAATGGGCACCAATACCCTGAAGAGGAATAGAGATCCTCGTAAGCCGTGAAGAGGGGTTCAGCCCCTATATATTTCAGGATTGTCTTTTCGCCCATCCCCTCGACGGTCACACCGAACCGGAGCGGGATCGACGCGCCGCACTCGAACGTGCCAGCACCGATCGAGACTCGAGGAACTCCACCGGCCCGGGCGCATATAACCGCGGACAGAATGGGTGCATAGAAATCGTCCGTTCCATTCCACCACCATTCCGGGCACACATAATCCATTGCCGAGGAGAGAACGAACCTGCCCGATACCCAGGGGTTAAAGATCTTATACCTTCCGGCCATAATCTGCCCGAGGATCGTAACGGTAAAGTAAGTATTGATCTTCCCGCCCGGGGGTATCCAGAGGGTTATGTTCGCCGGAACGGTTACTTCCGTAGTTTCGATTTCCGTATTGATCAAAAGGAGTTTCTGAGTGCTCCCGATAGCCGCAACGGCTTCAACAAGCGAGTTGCCGTAGTTTCCGATGTGGTCTATCTCCGGGACTGAAATTTCTGTGGTGGGGAGGTTCTGCCATCCATTCCCCGAAGCATTCCAGGCCAGGAGATAATTGGCGCATGGAGTAAGCGTGGAATCACACACGCCGGACATGGCGGATGCCTGCAAGGCGCGGCTCGCCTTCTCGTTTACCTGCTGGATCTGCATCGCAAGTTTATCCAGAGCGTCGTTGATCGATGCCGCCGTGAACTCGTTCAGATCCGTCCAGTTCTGTTCCTGAAGGATGGGCGCCCCACGGCGGATGAGGAGATGTTCCCCGGTGGCGAGAGCGGTCGTGAGTGTAACCGATCCGCCAGAGGAAAGTCCGGCGCCGAGCACGGTATAGCCCACGTCGAGTTGGAGAAGGGTTTCCGTCCCATTCACGTCGGATCGAATGACGTCGAGGTCATCGTTTTCATAGAACTTGAAGGGAACCGAAAAGGGTCCGGCCGATCCCGTTCCGGCGTAGGTGATCTTATTCGTTTCGAGCGATACGGTCATGATGTGGGTCTCCTCTGTCTCGGGACAGACGATCTTGGTTTCTGGGATATCTCTTTTTCAAGGTCTCCAAGGGATTCAATTTCAAAACCATCCGGCAGCTTAAATGTACCTGGAAGATAGGTAACATCTCTTTCGAGATGGCTTCCGATATTCTGTTTTTCGGATATTCCTAGGAAAATTTCCTCAATAGGGGTTGCTATCTGTTCCGAAGCTTGTTTCTTGCGTGCGTTACTTTCCATTCGATTTAACATTCTGCCAGCCAATAAGAACAAAACAGGAACGAGAATAAGGTTTAACCAAAGCGGCCCACCCCAAATACATTGGAACGTAGCTCCAAACCCAATGATCCACACACAAAACAGACAAATCCCAAAACATGCGCCCAAAATATTGCCAAGATTAATCATGATCCACAGTGTAATTTTCCAAGCATACTTCAGGAATACCATGCATCCCTCCGGCTTAATACTTTGGTTTCAATGCCTGAGCCTTTTCTTGCCTCGTTGCCTGCGCGAGTTCGCGTAGATCTGGGAATTCCTTTAGCATCTGAGCTTCCGCAAGTTCCCGGTAAGCGTTGATCGTGTATCTAATATACATCGCTTTCCCGCCTTCCGGTCCGTCAGATTGCCGTTGGTAGAGATTGGATGCAACGAGTTTTTCAAGAGCGTCCTTGCACCCCAGGCCATCCCCCGACTTAGCTTCATTCCCAGCCAGTACAACATATCTATCCCATTCCTGAGGTGTCAATTCAACTCCTTTGATCTGGGGAGAAGGAAGCTTGACAGCAACTTGATGCTTGAGCATCTCATCATCAACGGGGGAATCCTTTTCAGTGCTTGAATAAATCGGAGATACTATATCAGGCCCGATACCTCCTTCAAGGATAACTGGTTCACCCCATAAATTTCGTCTCGGGGGTAGATCGTCAGACCATCCGGGAATGCGTGCCTTCAATTCGGCGATTGTGGCGTCAAATCCCTTATACCTGGACGTCTCACGCATTGCGGGATCAACCATGGTTCTATTGATCTGGGCCGAAAGAGAGGGAATAAGAGAAGCGAATTGCTTTCTAATCCATCCTTCGCCCCTGTTTGCATTCTCGTACCGTTGCGCCTCTGAAAATATAGCGAAAAAATCAGATAGCCCCCGGCAATAGGTCTTGCTCAAAAGATTTTGAGAAACCGACGTAACGGCTGCCCCGGCCAACTTATTGGCATCCATCTCCCCGAGCTGTCCCATGATTTCCGCTGAATCCGCAGCGATGGCGAGAATTCCACCGATGGGATCAAGGCGATTATAGGAATAGTACGTGTCGCCAATCTTGAGGGAGTACGGCTGCCATCCCTTGCGTCTCAGGATCTCCTTCATATCTTTATCGGCAGGCCCAGCGCCGGTAATAACCCCAGACCCGGCGAGAGCGGCTGTAACCGCCATAACCGTAGATCCAAGTCCGATCCTGGCAACAGCAAGGTCTCTCCTTGCGCCTCCGGCCATAAGATCGGAGCGGACTGACGACATGAGGGGAGCCAAAGGGGTGCGCTCGATAGTCATTTTGAGAATATTCAGCGGCGTTCTCACGAAAGGCACGATGAGCCGCAGAACGGGCTTGCTGTTGATAGCGGCGGAAATCAGGCTCCCGGTTTTTCCGAGCGGGTTGGTGAAGGTCTGGTATTGCGCCGCATCGACGGCAGCAAGTTTCAAATCATCGGGAGGGTGCGCCATAATTTCTGAGATTCGGTTCGTAAGAACTTCTTCTTCGAGCCCCTCAGAAACTGCCGTGCGATATGCTCGAGCGTTCAACTCCATCCGGTATCCAATGACTTTGAAAAACTCATCTTCCGACGTCAGAAATTTGCCAGGGGTACGGTAGATGTCTCCGAGCCAATCCACCGCCGCAGAAAGATAATTCCCCGGCTCGAACCCACGAGGTGCAAGCTGCTTGATCCCTTTCCCGAGCCATGTCTTTTCCAGGTTCGCTCCAGTGATCGCCTTCCTTGGGGTTTCGAGCTTACCGATCCCGGCGCCTCCCTGCCCGGTTTTGAACGCCTTCCCGGCCAACTCGAAACCTTCGCGCATCCCATGCACCAATCCCCAAAACTGAGAGGATGCCTCCCCGGCCAGGATCTCTCCTGAACCGATAGGGCTTTGGCTGATAGCGGAAGCAAGTTTTCGCTCCGGAACCATCCAAAGTGCTGTGATCGCGTTAGAAAGAATGTTCGTGGCGTGGGTTTGAGGCCCGGAAAGCAGGCCCATTATCCACGCCTCGATAAACATATCCGACCCGGTAGCCTTGTTCAGTTTCTCAGTGGTTCTGTTGACTTGAGCGAGAGAAGGTTTTCTGTTCACCTGGGAATCTGCCACGTCGGCCAACGCTTCCGCCATTTTCTCAACAGCGGGACGTCCGCCCGAGGCTTCAAGTACATCCCGGATTTGCCGCGCTCTCAGAATACCGGGTTCCGTCTGAACGTTGAATATGGATAAAGCCCGCCCGGCTTCCGCGGTCATTCCTGAAACCTGCGCCTGTATCGCTGCATGCGTCGATACTCTACCCCTGAAGGCAGAAAGCATTTCGTCAGAATTATTGCCACCCCGGATGGCCTTCGCCAGTTCGAGGAGTTTCTCTGCCGAATCCATCATGATCCAGCGGGCCGCTAACACTTGTTCGGCGTTGAACGCTTCGCCACGTCTCCGCGAAAGAAGAGTCTCCTCAGACCATCCAAGATCCATGGCGAGCTGTTTGGTGAGTTGCTGGGTTTGTGTGCCCCTGCGGGAATCATCAATCTGCGCCGGAAGGTTTTCCGCGACAGTTTCAATGAGGCGGTGAATATCTTCTGGGGAACGAAGGCGTTCGTGGTTGATGTTGATGGAGTATTTCTGGAGCGGCTTGCTCATCTTATCGGAGAGAATAGCACTCTCTATCGAATTCTGAGCGAGTTCGATTTTGAAAAGACTCTTGGGATTGTTCTCGAAGGCTTTCGTTTCAGCCTTGACCCGTGGAGGGATGGTTATTTCGATGCCGCCGCGTTCGTTCCCGAGAATCGATTTGGCGGTCTGAAGAAAGGAAGGAGATTCTACATCTCCGCTATCATTTCCAGTTCCTCCACCAGGCGAACCTTGTTCCCCCGTACCCACTCCTCGCTGTAGGTGTCTATCAATCTCTCTAGTCCACCTATCATGAGTCCATAATTCTCTTCCCCTCCAGGGACCTCCTTCACTCCTAGCAATTCCAAGGCGCGTTCGCGTGTCATTGGGGGACTTTGAGAAATCTTCGGGGAACTCGAAGAAGATGATATCCGGTCTTCCATATTTTTCATAATCCCATCCTTTCGGAGCAAGCGCATCGTCCCATTGAGCGCGATATTTCTCGATAAATCCAAAGCTATTATAATACGAATCAAGAAATCCAGCAACGCAATCGCATGTTCTTGCCCCCTTAGCGATTGCCAGCGTTACAGCTTGCTCGCCAGCTCCCTTTCTCCCGGAATTATTGATTACTCCCACCATATCCTTTTCAGGAGTCAAGGCAAAGCCCACGCCGTCATCGGTAAGGTATACTTGCCAGTCTTTCATTTCTTCGGGAGTATAAGGCGTAAGAAATTGATTCTTTTTACTCTTGTCGCGTTGGACTACAAATTCCTCAGGACTGGCAGGTTTGAATTTCGCCTCCATGGATGCGAGATCGGTATCGGCCATCGCACTTCCAGGTGTTCCCCTTTCAACGACAATCGCCTCTTCCGGAGGTATATTCTCGCTCGAATACGGCGGGGTCTTGGCTCGCTCTTCAGGTGTGAGGTTGGCGCGTTCGGCTGCGTCCCGGGCTTCGATTTCACCTGCAAGACGACGGTATGTTTCAAATTGCGCCCGAGGGCTGTTGTCAAATTTGAGTTTCTCATCTATCAGGGCATTGCGCTCGCGGAGCAACTCGCTGTACCGGCTATCAGTAAGAGCCGTATTCAAAAGTCGTTGAATTTCTCTAAGACGTTTTGCAACTTCCCCCTGCCGCCCGCCGATATCCAGATCGGCGTTTTCTGGATTCCCACCTTTCGCAAACCCTTCCTTCTCCTGAATCCAGTGCTGAATCTCATGCGTAATGGTTTTCTTGGCGTCGTCTTCATTCTTTGCCCAAACAGTCAATTTCTTTCCGTCGAATTCTCCCTGCCGTTCATAGCTATCGGAAACATGCACTTCAGCCGGAACGTTCTTCAATTCCGGATACGCATCGTAAAGCCTTGGATGAAAGTACGCTCCCTGGAGGTTCCCGCTATAATCTTCCCCTGGATCAATGAGGATCTCCGCCTTGCTGTCGTCTATCTCGAAGCGCGGCTTCCGGTCGTAGAGACTGGAGAACTTGCCCGTAGCCGCATCCCAGCCCGCCGATTGCTGCCCCCCAAATGCCCCGGTCTCATCCCGCAAAACGCTCCTGGCTTCCCGGAAGGCTCCCCTCAATTTATCGGCGAATCCGCTCCTCTCGGCGTCATCAATCTTCTTGGAGAGCTTTTTGTAGACGTCGGGGTTCCGAATCTCCAGGTTCTTAAGGTAGACTGCCAATCCCTTTCTCGGAAGTTGAACCATGGCCATGGTTGCGGTTGGACCGACCACCCCTGCCATTATCTGCAGAAGAGGCCCGGCCCCGGCGGCATCCGCCGCTGTCATGGCGCCACCGGCGAGCGCCCCAGTCCCGGCTTCGGTTACGACGCGCTTCCCTACGGTCCTTGCAGCCGTCTCCAATCCTTCGCTGGAAATTGCCCCACCGATAGCGGACCCCATTCCAACTCTTGAACCAATACGAGCCGCCGAAGCGGGAATGCTCGCACCGGCCGTAATTGTTCCCTGTGCTACATCGGCGAGTAAATCAGATGGCCCGTAAATAGGTTCCCGGATTCCGCCATGAATTTCAGCCTCAATCTCTTCCGGGTTATTTCCCATTAACAGTAGGTCGAGTGCCATTTGCTGAGAGTGCGGACCTGCGGGAGATGGCGTTTCTTCGGGCATCATTGCCGCTCGGGTGCGCCACGATTCAACGTCCGTCTCAGGTAGATTCATTGGGCGCATGACTTGAGGGGCTTTTCCGCCTATACCTGCGAATCGATCATACGCTGCCTGAACCTTTCCCACGTGGACTTCCACATCATACGGAACTCCTGCTGAGTTGACTCCTTTCTTACCCTCCCAAGTAGGCCCACCAGAGTTCCAAATGGCTGCAATTTGCTTAACGTTGTACCCCTTGGAAACCATTTCTTCAACAGACCATTTTGCAACAGCTTCCTCGTTTTCGGGAGTCATTGGAAGCGGCTTGTCCCCAAACCCGTTGATCCTGGCAAACTGCGTTGACATACGCTTCCAGGTATCCGGCATGAACTGGTACGCGCCCTTCCCTCCATCGGGAGCCATGGCGCTGTAATCGCCCCCGCTTTCGACTTCCTTCATGGCCGCAAGAATGCGGTCAACTTCCTGTCCTCGAATGGGAGAAGAGCCGCCAGGACCGCCTTGGCCCGTGCCATCTTTCTGATCGTAGGTAATGTCAATACCGGGTCGTCCCCCAGGAGTAACGTAATCTGGGGTCCCCATCTCCATGGGCTGCAGGCCCATCTTTGGAGCAGTCAGGTTGTATTCTTCGGGGGTAAGATGCTTTCTGAGCGCTTCGGCGGCAAGACTATTTTCCTTCAGGATTTGTTCCCGCTTCGCCATGTAGGCGTCACTCATATTGTCTTCGGGAAGTATGCGGTCCTCGTTCACTTATTTCATCCCCCGATCTTTTTTTGCCTGTTCGGTAGTCTTGCCGCTGGTTGACTTGGATTTCCCGCGTTGCTCTTCCACCAAGATTTCACGCAACTTGTTGATGTTATCAATCTCCCTCTGGTATGCCCCCGGAGTTATGCGGTCCGCATGCAATCTTCTTGCGGTTTCCTGCTCCGCTACATCGAGGGTTTGGAAAGTGATTTCTGGGGTAGGCAAAAACATCGGTTTGGGGAAATCCCGGACGGTTGCCGGATCTCTATATCTTGGAAGAATATCGTCGGCTACAGTCCAGGGATCTTCGTGGTTCCTAACCCTGTCGTCAAATTCCCGCTTTGCTCTGGATCGTCTCGCCTCTGCCGAGGTGTCAAGAGCCGCAAGGGGTCCAGTGGTCTTGAGTTGCGAATCGATGTAAGCTTTGGCTCCTTTGTAGATTGGATCTTTGGAGACATCGTTTTCGCGTTCCATGGCATGACTACGAGAAATCATTTCATTAACGGTGCTATTTTTCAGAGTCGTTCCGGCTCGTTTCAAGATTTCTCTACGGAAATCCTTCTGATTGGTTTCATCATCATAAAGACGTTCCCACATTTCCGTTTCGATATGAGGGAAATCAATGCTTTCTTGATTACTAATAGATCGGTGGAGGGCCTTGTAGGCTCCGGAGTCGATCTGTCTATTTTGGCGAAGCTCCTCAAGAATTGGAATGGTGAGTCTTCCTTGCTTCAGAGAAGCGAAGGCATCCATTTCGGTTTGATCTTGAAGCTTTTTGAGATCCCTTTCCTGCTTCGACTCAAGCCTTCGCACCTCCGCATCTGTGTGATTGATGAGGATTTCTGATTGCTTTTGGGCATGATCGATGAGTTTTTCCCTATTTTCTGGGGTAAGAAATTGATCGTAATCCCCGTTCAAGAGTCTGTCTCGGGTATTGGTTACTTTAAGAACATTCTCTGTTGCCGACAAGTTGGGGTCGGTGCGCATATCCTGGCGCACCAAGACTGATCCCACGGCGCTTCTATTATCTCTCTTAATCTTGGGAGCATCATCTTGGGGAATGACCCCGATTGACACATTCAGGTCAATGAGTTCATCTCCCTGATTCACGATGTCCTGAACATCCTGGGGAGTTCTTGCCATCGAAACGAACGACTGAAGTTTCCAGAGCGATTCCTTATAAGATCCTTGGGCCGCCTGAATCTGTGACTTTCTGGAAGCGTTCCTGATTTCCACGCCGAGGGTCAGCGCCTTATTGGCAAAATGCTCGTCAAAACGAGCCTGCACGGTGGGGTCGCTGATTTGGGAGATGTAATCCTTCCGCATCTTCTGGACCTGATCGCGAAAGGCCCCGGGGATTGCAGTAGGATTCGCCACGAATTCGGGGGATGTGGTCAGCTTGTCATGGAGATCGAAAAGCTTTTGGGTGGAGTCAACTTTCAGTTCGGTAAGCTGCCTGACCTTTGCGACGTCAATGAGCTTCTTATCAAGCTGGTTCCCGATCTCTGAGACAACGTACCCCGCCTTCTCCATCGCCGCTTCCGGGCCCTGGTTCGCAAACCCGAGAGGAGCCATGGCGCCGGGTGCCTGGTCGGTCATTCTCGCGCGTCTGTCATAATCCGGTATTTGAGGCATATCATGAGTACCTGTTCAGCAAGCTTCGTCCAAAGCCGGTCAAAAGAGTCGTTCCCGCGTTCATCCATCCCGACGTCTTGGATCTTCCCGCCTGCCAGTCGTAAAGGTTAGCCTGGTCGGCGTAGGCCCGCTGGGTCACGTCGGCGTTGTACCCGGTCATGTTGATGTCCTTCTCGAAATTTGCGGCCGTGTCGCTCATGACGTCCAGGGGACTCCCGGACATGCTGACACCGGCGCCTCCGTACATCGCACTCTGAGTGCCAAGCGTTTTCCGGCGCTCCGTCGAGAGCTTGAGCGTCTCCTGTTTCGCGGACTCGATCGCCATCTTCCCCTGTTGCCGGAGTGTGTCCGCGTTTCGCTCCAGGAGGTCCGCCTGCGTGTTCCCCTGCATAACGGACCCGACAGCGCCGAGGACAGAGCCGCCGAGGCTAAGACCGGTAGCCAGGGAAGAGAGACCGCTTCCGGCAGTTGTAGCAGCGGTACTTGCGCCGGCAACTCCACTTCCAAAGAGTGTCCCCAGAAAGCTGGGAGCCGCAGCCGCCGTGATCGCGGAAGCTCCGCCTTCGGCGACGAGACCCGTGGTTGCGAGCGCACCCGCCGTTGAAGCTGCCGCGCCGGTGGCTCCCATGCCTGCCATTAGTGCGGGAATAGCCGCCGCAAAAGGAGCCATTTATACCCTCCTCACAATCGCGTATCTCAAATGCGTCTCTCCATGGATTCCATAGCCGGGCATGTCCCCTTCGTACCGGAACCCAAGCCAGTTCACCCACCGGTCCGCCCGCTCATTCCCGGCATCGACCGTCGCCTGCACCCGATGGAGCCGGTAGACATCCATAAGCTGTTGGATTCCCCGCCTCACGGTCCGGCAGAGCACAAATCTATGCCCTACAATCGATTTTCCGAGAAAACCCCATGCTTCCCCTACCCCCGGCCAGAGCACGCAAATTCCGGCGCATCCAAGGGCTTCCCGCGTCCATGAATCGATGGCCGTGAATGCCGGCCCGGCAGACCGAAGCCGTTCGGGATACCCGGTGGATTTCCTCAGTTCATCGAAGCTCTCCAGGTCGTGAGCTGGTTCGAGGTGGAGTATGTGTTTCGCTTCAAAGGGTATGAGTTCGATCATGGAGAGTTCCCTGGCCCTTTCATTCGTCTGCAAAATCGAGCAGAAAAATAACCGATTTCATAACTCAATCGTTCACCATCACGAGCGGCATAGCCGCCAAAACCGTAAGCGGCAACGGCTGATCCTGCACGATGGTGATGCGTCCTTCATTGTCGCTCTGCGGCCATTCGACCGTCATGTCCCCCGTGAAAAGAGGCGCCTGCTCTCCCAGTTTCTGCACGCCTGGTTTCCAGTAGGGAATGACTCGAAGATCGTTCAGGGACGGTCCGACTTTTCCACCGAGCGACTTCAGGAACCGAAACACGACTCGCAGAATCTGCTTCCGCCGTCCCTGAGTCGTTCCTTCCCGGTCCCCCGGTTCGATTCGCATGGTCTGGAGCGTGCAGGTGAAAGGCAAGCCCGCATGCACCACCGAGGCGGCTGAATCCAGCGTAAACGCTCCGTTTTTTACCACCTGCTCAGAGACGACCACGCCGTCCGCCACGATGGCTACGGTCTTTCTTTCCAGATGGTTCATCCCGCTGAAAGTGGTGGTGGCCGCGCCGTCATAGGTGAGCCCCGAATCCACGCAGAAATAGTCTTCCTGATCGGTTACCGTTTCGTGGTTATCGAGGAGTTCGACGTATCGTTTCGTCTTTCCGTTCACGATCCGTTTCACCACGGCCCACAGCTCGTCATAGCCCGCTTCCAGCCCGAGACTCGACGGGATGACGGCAACGCTCTCGAACTCTCCGTCCGTGATATGCCTGTGCCATCCCAAGACGTCCTGGTCCCGGTAGTAAGTGAACCCCAGAAGAACTCCATCCGCGCGCACGCACCACAGGATGGAATCCGGTTCTTTTTGGTAGGCGATATCGGTAATGCCGCCTTCGGAGATGTGTTCCGAAAGCACAGTAAGGTCTGCCGCCTGGAAGGAGTCGTACACGTAGTCGTACACGAGCTCTCGAAGCTTCCGCCTGGCGGTTTCCACGAAGAGGATGGCCGGCCCCACACGGATGGGTTTCGGATATTGGGCGGACCCATGAATGGATTGAACCTTCACGAGTACATTCGTCTGCGTGATCGGCTTGTCGGTTCCCCCGCCGATTTTTCCTTCTTCACCGATCGAGCCGCACATGAATTGAGTGTGGCTGAGAATCCACTCGATGGGGTTGTTGAACTGGGTCAACTCGAAGGTGACCGGTGCATTGTCGGTATCCCCGGGCGTGAAATTCTCGTAGTCTCCCGACCAGGAGGCCCACACGAAATCGTCGCGCGCAAACCAAAGCCGGTCATCGTGGAACACAACCGTGTTGGGCCATCCCCGGTAATCGCTCCAGGCGCTCTCCCGCCACGTGGGCGTGAAGGCTTCCTTTGCCACCGGGAAGAGGACTGTCCCCCGCACGTGATGCTTCGATATGTAGCTCGTAATCTTGACCGTGCCCCAATGTTCCGCCTGGGTTATGGTCGCCGTGGTCTTGCCTGCCGTGTGCTTCTGGCATTTCAGCCGGTACCAGACGTTGGAATCCGCCTCGAAAAATTCCTGCATCGTGCTGTAGAAGAAAGACGCCACATTCTCCCAGTAGACCAGGTCGGTCGAGGACTGGAGAACGATTTCCCCGTCCCAGTAATCCCCATCGTCTTCCGTCACGGGCACGTAGGGGGTAAGGTCCACGGTGAACTTCCCGCGAAGGAGAAGCGGAGTACTCGTGGTTCCCGCGCCCAGGAAACGCTGTTTCTGGCTTCCGCCCGTGTGCTTGAGCCGCCAGAGCGCACCGATGTGACTCTCATCCCATATCTCGGCGGCGCCCTGGGGCACGTAAGAGACGCTGCACTTCCAGTCGACGCCCAAAGAATCCGTGATGCCCGCCCTGGTGGAGGCATGTCCGGAACCGTAGATCGAGTTCGCCGCCACGGTTGCCAGAGTGATTACATTGCTGGGGGAGTCGCACTCCAGAACCAGCCAGTACGCCGTATCTTTCGTGACGTCCGTGTCGTCGGGGAAGGTATACGCCTTCTCTCCAATGGATGAGATGTCCACGTCTTCCGAGGTGGCGATGAGTGTGCCGGGGGATCCCGAAGAGTCGGAGTAAAGTTTCACCCTCGACGCACAGGTCGAACTTGCGGCTGAAACGATTTCAAAGGTGGCCTGGTTCAATTCGCCCGAAAGGGACGGCGTGAACTGGAAACCCGCATACGGGAACGACGCCGTAAGCGCGGCGAGCGCAACCCCTTCCACGTCGCTTGTCGTGCCGAAGGTCTTCAGCCCGTAGCGGTAGCTTGCGTACAGATCGACCGTGGCACCCTTGGGAATGGCCGTCGAGAGTCCAGACGTAACTTGGGATGCAAACGACCCCGATACTATGGTGGAATCGTCGGCGATAGCCCGGACGAAGAGCGTGGAATCCTTGTTGATGTCCCTCCATGGCCCGTCTTCAACGGTCATGGCCGGAATCGTCCAGGAGGTGTGGCTCGCCCGGGTGAGCTTCCGCGGCGGATAAGAGCGGTGTACGCAATACACGACATCGGCGCTCTGTGCGAATTGAAGAAGTGCGAGATCGTCGGCAATGTAGGGCGTGGCGATTTCTACGGGAACGCCGTCGACTTCGATGCGGCCGCGATCCTTGTAGAACCGGAGGTAGTGCTTCCCCCATTCGAGGATATAGGCCTGCACGTTCGAGTAAATGAACGGCGTGAGCCGGCAAAGAGCGTTCCCAAACCTGGCGGCGTTGATAAACCTGAATCCAGGCCGTGTGTGTGCTCCACCGTGCGGGTACAGGATGAAATTCTCTAAGACGCGGCAGGCCGAAGGATATTTCTTGAGTTCGACCTGGCCATCCAGTCTCGAACTCCACTCCCCGGCATTGAATGCGCTCTGGATGTAGAATTGCTTTCCCATCTCCCTACCTCGCATCCGCCCAGGTCCGGCCACGAGGAGCGCGCTGTGGAGGCGCTTCCGTAACGTCCGCACCGGTGGCCTTCCGAAGAGTCGATTCCGCAAGAGCCGTCAGGTTCGCGGCGAGGCTGGCGTTTCCGTACAGCCCGAAGGCCACGATTGACGCAATCTTGGCGCCCAGGCATGTAACGAACGCGGAATCGAACGATGCCGGGTCCGTAATCCGAGCGGTGTACCTCAAAATGACCGTCTCCAAGTCGGTGAGGAGCTGGCCGTTCTCTATGACGTATCTAATGGGCGGTGCGTGCAAATGCGGGTGCGGGTGCGGCATGTTCGAGTCGTTCACCGCCTGCGCGTCCAGGTAATCCGTGGGAAGAATGTACGCATAGGCGAATTCATTCAGAGGCGCCGTGGAGGACTGCACCAGCGTGGCCCGTTTCGTTGCGAAGTTCCAGGGGTGCTGTCTCAACAAATCGTCCCGAGTAGGTGCGTAACAACTCCTGAACTTCAAAGCAATCTGCCACTCGCTGACCTTCTCCGATTTCGCAAGGAATCCCATCGTGGCCCGGTAGACGGTATCGTTTCGCCAGGGAACCCCTTCGATGGCGTTGGATGCTTTCGCCTCCCGGATCGCCATCTCCGCCATCTCGGTCAGCGCCTTCGCCGTTTCAGCGTCGCCATAAAGTCCCGAGGCTATTCTTGCCGCGATTCGAGCGCCAAGAGCCGTCACGAACGCCGAGTCGAAGTGCGTCGGATCGGTCACCCGGTAGATATACTTCAGGTTGACTGGCGTCGTAGACGGCGCCCCTGGACTTGACATTCGAATCCCCCTCAGGCGGTGATTACGGCGTTGGTCAGGAGTTGGCCGTTCTCGACGGCAAACGGCACACGTTCCACTGCCGGATACTGTCCATCATCTTCGTTCACGGCGAGTACTCGCAGGCAATCGGTTGGAAGCGTCCATGCGTAGGTATATCCTCCCGGCTGCGCAGTGCCTGCTTCCAGAACCGCCGTTCTCTTGATGGCGAAGTTCCAGGAATGCTCACGAAGAAGGGCGTCCCTCATGGCGGCGTACACGGCCCGGAATTTCGTGGCGATCTTCCATTCATCGACACCGGCCTTCTCCGACTCCGCCAGGAATCCCATGGTGGCCCGGTAGACCGCATCGGCCCATTGGGGAATCCCTTCCAGGATGTTCGCGATCTTCGCCCGCTGAAGAGTTGCGTCGGAAAACTCCTGGAGCGCCTTCGTCAGATCGGCGTTGCCCGTGATGGGATAGACGAGAGTCGCCGCGATCCTGGCCGCCAGGCACTCCACAAACGTCGAGTCGAAGCGCCCGGGTTCCTCCACATTCGCGGTGTACTTCAGAACTACCGCCTCGGCGTTGGTGAGCACCCGCCCATATTCCGTAGTAAACGGCACGCGCGGAGCGGTGGGGTCATTCCCGTCATCTTCGTTCACCGCCTGGACCTGGAGACAATCCGCGGGCAATTCGTACTGATAGGCGTACCCGCTCGCCGGAGCGGCCGACAGTCGCTCCAGCGTGACCCGCCTGGTGGCGAATCCCCAGGCATGTACGCGCAAGAGCGTGTCTCGCAAGATCGGGAATGCGGAACGGCATTTGACGGTGTTCGGGTCCGCTGTGTCGTTCATGTCCGTAATGGGATCTTTCCCGCACAAACCCATCGCCATGCTGCAAATCTGTTCAGCCGATGCCATGGATTATCATCCTCCAAGGAGTGTCTTGCGGGTGACTGGAGCAGACCCCAGGTCAAGTCCCCCGCCCAGGATGGTAGATTGCTTTCCCTGCGCCCGCTGGAGTCTCAGCCGCTCCGCCGTAGCCGCATTGTCTGCCGCCAGGGCTTCCGTGGTTTTCGGAGCCGGAGGATTCGCCGGGGCGCTTGGAACGTGGCTTCCGAATATGCTCATGATTCTTGTGTCTCCTTCTCCGGCATCTGCGCCCCGCACTGGGGGCAGAAGTTCAGCCGCTCAGTCGCTGACACGTACGAAAAGCCGCACCCGTTGGGGCATGAGACATGCTGCGGCCGCAGGTCAGCGCCGCATTGGGTGCAGAATTTGTCGGTGATGATGAGGGAAGTCGCACAATTCATGCACGCCATATCCTAATCTCCTATGATTCCAAATAACTCTCCAGCGTCCCCCATTGGGCGTAGCTGTACGGATTAATATAGAAAATCAATTGATTGTAGCCACTTGAGCCGAGAAAACCCGACGCCTTAGCTACCGAATAACTCGGATAAAAGTTCTTTCCATCCACACTGAAATAAAACGTTACGGTAGTTCCGTCGTCATACAATTTTATCCAAATACGGCATCCATAGAACGTTCCGGTCGCAGAATCGCCATTCCACGAGGTAGGACTATTCCATTTGATTGGTGCTCTAAATACCCCGGTAGTTTGCAGGTGCATGGCATGCAGCTTTCCAGATACACTATCCCGCCATCCAAACCCCACGGCGGGGTTGTTGGCGTTCCACGACGTCACTGATATTAGAGCCGTAACCGTATATGGCGTAGCGGGAACGCTCTTTACCAGCCCGCGTACTCCATCAGCCGCCCCATTTGATGGACTGTACAGTGTCAGCCCCGCCGCCGTGTCCGCCACCGTGGCGCTCCCCTGGTTTACCCAGGTGGAAAACCCGGTCAATAATTGCGTGGGGATGTCCTCAGACATGAGGCCCGAGAAGAGGCCGCGCCCGGCAGCCGCAACCGAAGCCTCTACGATACGATCGTTAACCCATTCGGTAGTGGCAATTCTGGTGTCGTCGCTATTACTAGCAGGTGTCGGAGCCTCAGGAGTCCCCGTAAACGTCGGAGATGCCAGGGGCGCCTTGAGATCCAACTCGTCATTGAGATCTACACCAGCCCCGATGATGTGATTCGCCTCGACCTCGTTCCATACCCGGTTCGCGCGCCCCAGGTAACCACCGCCATCAGTATGAGGCACGATTCCCAGGACGCCATCTTTTAGCTCGATATCGGTGGCCGGCACATCCGGGTCGGTCTCAAAAAACGAGGATATCACGTCAGGGTCAACGACATCCCCGTCGGCTATCTCCTGATCGACTCCGTCGTAATCGACTATGGGCCGCTTCGTTGCCATGGTTGATTATGCCTTCACGAGCGGACGTTCCGGGGAGAAGATCATTTCGGTTGCCGATACAGCCACGCCAAGGCACTGCCTGACCTGACCAGTCCCTGTAGGAGAAGTTTCTTGGGTACCTCCTGGAGTCGTCACGGACAGATACTCCTTGGCTCCAGGAGTAAGCCCGGTGCATTCGGAATTGAGTTGGCCAGGAAGATAGACGGTCGCAATTGCTGCGCTCGCGAATGCAGCCAACACGAAACCGTTCGCTTCTTTGCCACTTGTCGAGGCATCTGCTTTACGGCATTTTACCGCGCCCGTATCGGTGTAAATATTGACATAATTGCCCCCCGAGAGAGCCTCGCTTGCCGGGGCTGAAATCGTCTCCGCTCCGATACCGGTTGGCAGAAAACTTTCATCCAGTTTGCCATCGCTTCCCGTAGCGATAATCTTACCGGCGTCACTCGATCCGGAACTGGAGGCAAGAGCTTCTTTTTCAGCATCGACTCCGCCATTGTCATAGATGTACTTGTCAGCCATATTTCATCCTTTAATCAGAGGTGGTTGTAGGTCTACAAAAATGGACGTCGCCGATATCACCCATGCGACAATCCGCGAAAATCCCAAAGTCGGTTGCACCTGTGTCAGAATGCCCGACGAGTTGAAGAACAAACGATCACTCCCCGACCAATTCCACGAACTCTCCGTCATCCTCCCATATGTTCTGACCGTCACATCCGCGCCTTCCAGCGCCGCTCCGGTCGCGATCCCGATCACCTTCGTGGCATGTGCAATATTCGAGGAATCCGCCACATACGCCAGTCCATCGATAGCGATCACTACCCGATGCCCGCTGATAATTTCCCCGGCAGTAAGGGTGATGACGTCCGCAGCTTCGCCAGGTTCCCCTTGAATGCCCTGAATGCCCTGCTCGCCTTGCGGGCCAGTCGCTCCGGTTGCGCCGGTTGCACCGGTTGCGCCCTGTGTGCCCTGCGGGCCGGTTTCCCCCTGCTCCCCTTGTGGGCCAATGAGATTCGCAACCGGATCTCCCCACGTACCGGATACTTTCCGGTAGACGTCCCCGGTCGACGTCCGCAGGTAATAATCCCCGTCCTCCCCGAGACTATCGGAGGGAACGGAGGTTCCGGAGTACCAGGTAGTTCCATCGTCTCCGGTAGACCCGCCGCTCCCCCGCATGCCGCGCGGGCCTGCCGACGTCTTCTCTTTTGCGGGGGAGCGGTAGAGGGTCATAGGCTACTTTGCTCCCTTGACTCTGCCTCGCGCTTCTTCATTGGTCATGGCTACCGGCCTGGCCTTGGGCTTCTTGAGAGTCTTGGGGTCGATAGGGGCAACCGTTTCGGAAGTCAACGGAATCGGTCTCGGTTTCTTGGGATACTCGAACTTGGCAGGGACCTTATTTCCTTCACGAGCATCCACAACGCACTGCACGTCAACCAGTCCCTCAAAAGTCAGCGGATCGAAATGGCGAGGAATCACGTTATTGTCTGAAGGATTGTATGTCGTCATTCCCTCCAGGTGCCAGAACCCCCCGCTATAATCCCATTTTTGGCCTGGTTGCTCGTTGGTGGTCAAAATGTCCCCGGCCTTCCATTGGTGATCCCTGAAAATCACACCGTCAATTCTGCATACCCACTCCATAAATCCTCCCGTTCAAGTTCATCGCCGGACTATTAAACATCCGCCAACGGATAGGGGTCGATACTGAATGTGTACGTTCCGTTCTCGAAACCGGCCGTGGTGGAAACCAGTTGACCGCGCACGAATCGAAGCACGGACGGAGCCGCGGGAAGGGCAACGCTCCTTTTGTATCCTGCCGCCAGAGTCCCGGCCGCCAGACCGGTGAAGAGTTCCAGGAGCTTCGTGGTGGGCGCCGTCGCGGCCCCGTGAACAATATTGAACGCCAGGGTCCCGCTGCCAGAAGACGCCGCCGCGGCCGTCATTACGAAATTGGCCCACAGCGGAGTACCGTGGCCGATGTCTGGGTGGGCCTTTGCGGCGAAATACGCATCCTTCCCAGCTCCCAGATCGAGCTCATCGGTGGTGTACGCAGTAGTCGCAGTCGAAGGCAGCGCCACATCTTCACTCAACAGAGTCTTACTGTCCTGCATAGCCATAGTCGAACTATCCTTTCTGCGAGGGGGGCCAAAGCCCCCCATCGTTAGCTGATCGCAGTTTCGGTCTCGGAAATCATTTCATCGACATAGATGGGAATTCCAAGCAGAGCCGGTACTTCTGCATCCCCGAACGGGTCCTTGATCGAGAGGAACACGTTGCTTTTGTCCTTGATGGCGATCAGGATTTGCGTGTAGATGTTCACAGAGCAATACCCGACCGCCCCGCGTCCCTGGTCGCGCATCCAGTTTTTCACGCTGATCAGCACATCCTCATTGAAGATATTGCTGGATCCACTGGTTTCGATATTCGCGATACGGCCGATTGCCCGAGGATCACGCACGCACAGACCGCCGTCCCACTTGAAGTCATCCACATAGGCCAGATACTTATAATTGTTCCCATCGAGAACGAGCTGCGTTCCGAGGTCCAAATGACGGAGGCCTGCGGGAGTGCCGGGAGGGGTGAGCATTGCCACACGATCGGCGCGCCACTGAAGGAGGTAGAGGCTCGAAACATCCGATCCCGTACCCCCGCAACCCTGAACATTCTTGCCGTTCAAGCTCGGCATGCGAGGAGCGAGGCCGGTCCATTGCTCGGTATCCACCAGGGCGTTCCCATACCAAAGCGTAGTCGCCATGGTCTGCCCGAGGCCTTCGATGAAAGCGGTGTTTTCCTGGTTCCGAAACTCGGCGCCGCCACTCTTATCCACCAGGTCTTTATCGTGCTGTGCCATGGATCCCAACATACCGAGTTGATCCCGGATCTGAATGACCTGGCTCATCTCGGTCGGAACACCAGCGTTGAAACGCCGAAACGTACCGGCCGGGAGGCTATAGCGTTGGGTGGAGACGTGGGTGAACTGGTCGTTTGCCTCTATCACAACAGCCTGATCGAGGCACGGGCGAGACCCCTGGAGAATTTCCGCCACGGGCAGCATACTGCCGTTATGCATGCGCTTGGCGATCTCGACGAATGTCAACTGCCTGTTTGCGTACAGAGTAGGCATATTTATGGACTCCTTTGTCTACAGCCTTGGAGTCAATGGAGTCGATGGAATCCTAACCCATGCTCGTGTAATTCAGCATGGGATTACCCGACTTGTCCCGCTTGACATCGGTAGGTCCGCCGCCTCCTTGACCTTTGAATTTGTCTTCCGAATAGTGTTTGCCGATCACGGCAAACATCCTGACCAATGTAGGGTTATCTCCCCATCCGGTCTGACCCATGAGCGCCTCGACCTCGGCGACCGGAATTCCCGCATCTGCGGCGACGCCCTTCATGCCTGCCAGAGCGGATTGCAGGTTCGCGTTGAAGTCCGCTTTCCAGAGAGTCTCAAGAGCCTGCTTCCCTTCCGCGCGCTGATCTGCGCGCATCTGAATCGCCGCACCCACGTAGGCATCGATCACGCCCTGAAGCTGTACGCTATTGAGTCCCTTGACGTGGCCGTCCTTTACCACTGCCCGCAGAAGAGGATCGTCTGCAGGAACGCCTTCGGGCAGAGTGAGCTGATACCCTTCGGGCTTTTCCGGAACTCCAAGCACTTGCCGCATCTTTGCGTCGAACGCCTGTCTCTCTTCGGGGGTTGCGTTATCGCCGGGCGGCACAATGGCGCCCTTCAACCTGGCGGTCGTTTCCAGGTGAGCTTTCAGCACGTCCGCCGGCGTCTTGTCCTTCCAGGCCGCCGCAGCCTCGTTTGCGCGCACATCCTCCGGAAGCTGCTCAAACCAACTCGTTTGACTTCCGCTTCCGCCTCCGGCCCCGCCCTCATTCTCGATGGCGCCGCTTTCGTTCTGATTCCCATTCGGATTCAGATTCTCACCGTCCATTCTCGTTCTCCTTCAGGTAATCCTGTTCCGACCAATCCGGATCGATACAGGAAAGGTACACGTCCTCAAGTCCGCTCATTTCCAGAATTCGGGCTATTGCCGCCTTCTTCCCATCTCCGAACGCAACGCTCTCGGCCATAGACGTTCCGCCGTCGCGTCCCGACCGCTCAAAAAGGCCGGCGTTCAGGATTTGATCCATGATCACGATCTTCACGTCCGGGTTGCCCGCATCCGCTCGAAACACGTTCCGATACGCCAGGCGGACCCGCTTTTCATCAAACAGATGATATTTCCGGCGGATTGCGTCACGCTTCTTGGGATTCATGCCGAATTGCCTCCCATGCCCTTCATGATCTCAGTCGCGGCGTTCGGGTTTCTCGGGTCCATGGGGGTTTGCCCGAGGCTCTTAGCGGCTTCCACCGCCGCTATGCCCGCCTGTGCCTGTTCCATCGCCTGCTTCTGTTGCAGTCTCATCTGGCGTATACGTTCCACCGATTCGTCATCCCTCATGATCTCGGAAGGAACGACTTCGCGCTCCGCTATGAGTTTGATAGCCGCATCGTCATCGAGCCTGTCCAACACATCCCCTCGCCCAGTGCTCTGCGCAATGAGGGATGCTGCCTGGTAAACTTTCATCACGGATTCGCTGTCCCGCCTGCGTTGAGCCAGGAAGAGAGGAGACACATATTCGGTATCCATGCGCTCCATCTGCATCAGGAGTTCCTCCGGCGGCGGCGGAAGTTGACCTCCTTCCAACAGGATCGAAAATATCCGGTCGAGATCGGAATCGAGGTGTTCCCGCTTTTGCCGCCCTACGGCCGGGCCCATGAGCACGAGTTTTTCCTGCTTCCGCTCCAGGGCCTCAGTCGCGGTCATCGTGGTCTCGGCGTTCGTGATCGCGAGGAATACATCGGTGTGGAAATACCGGCCTACCGCTTTCTCCTGACGATCTTCCATCTCGATTCCAAACGGCACATTCAAACCAACGTTGATCGGTTCCACCCGGCCTCCAGGGGGCCCCGTGTACGGATTCAACGCGCCCGTTCCCAGGTCGATAGGAGATGAAAAGCCATCTGCGGGGTATTGAATGGCGGGCTCCACTATGCGTTGCCCGGCGAGCAGGTTCGTAATCTCCATTTCATTGAGCATGCTCATGGACTGAAGCGCCTTGATAGCCGGCCCGCGCCCATAGATCTCGCCGCGCTGCTTGTACATTCGAGGGACCGAGTACGGAAATTCCCGGTATCCCCCCTCGTCCAGTAGCAACTTGAGCGATGGATAAATCCAAAGTGAAGCCCATGGCATGTTCTTCTTGTCGCGCTTCGATGGGTCGTAATCCTCGCGGGGAAGCACCGCATGTAGGAAATCGAACTCATCGTCCGGGTTCCCGGATTCTATGGCGCGCTTGATGGTGTCCGGAACCTTATCGCCCCATTCCTTTTCAGCATTCCGGGCAGACCACTTGAACTCCCTGAAGACTGTATCCACGATGCCATGTCTATCTTCGGATAGCACACAATCGAAGAGCGAGATGTTCATGAAGGTGAGCCGCTTGTTGACGTCTGCCTCACTGTATTTCACTGCCGTGCCGTAGACGGTCTGGTGTTCAAACGCTGTGTAAGTAGTGTCTCCATAGTTGCTGGCGTTCAGGAACTGATAGGCTATGTTTTCGCACTCCTCTGCCCACTTCCTGAACTGTGCGTTCGTGTTCAGCGCCAGAGGAAAGAACATCCACCGAAAATACTTGTAATTGTCCGGCGTCATCCCTGAGTAGAGCCCAGCAACCATCACATCTTTCGCCCATTCGGGGGTTCCGTCATATGCCTTAATGCCCCGCTTCTCACCCGAAATCGGCTTCGTATCTCTACTACCAACACCGTGCTGGGGAGCACAGAACTCAAGCGAACGGTTCCAAAGCGCCTCCCAGGATGAACGCTCGTTCTTCAATCGTTCATTGCGCCGGAGAATTCGGATTATGAGATCGGTTTCGTTCATCTTTACCTGCCGCTGAATGTCATGAGCGGATCTTTTTTCCGCTGCGCCTGCATAGCCGCAATGGCTTGTTCTTGCCTGGATTTCACATGAACGGGTTCCCCAAACGTTAGCGCCAGGGCATCAGCATCGTTTGGAGACCTGACGCCCCTATTCCGCATGCTCTCCTTACTCTCAAGGACCTTGTTATGATTCGAGTCATACTTGAACCGCGGTCCCATGAGGTCCGCATGCAGGTTGTCGTCGTCGGGAATGCTGACCGGCAATTCGTCATTCAGCCAATCATGCATCAGCCCCCAAATCTCGTTGCGCTTGTTCTTGTACTTCTCGGCGTTCAGCGCTGCCCCGCCAAAGTGAATGGCCCTCACCCGTTTTCGGTATCCCATCTCCCACAGCCGGGAAATGATTCCATCGGCGCTGGCGTCGATGAACATCATGTCGACGTAAGGATCTCTCGAATCCAGCACCGACTTTGCCGTCCCGACATGAGCCATTGCATCCTGGCGCTGATACCTGCGAAGATTGAAGGCGCATCGCCCTTGCCTGAAGATCAGACTTGCGCCATCCTTCCCCGCCGCATCGGGATCGAATCCAACCACAATCGGCCCGGTAGCATGCGTCAAAGCATACTTGCGCGCCCGTAGGATGCACTCGGCCTTGACGAACGTTTCTTCCCCCGTCACCTGGAAGGCTTCCGCCGGCGTTGCCGGATATTCCTGCTTGAAAAGGAGCGGATCTTTCAATTCCACGATCTTTGCAGCCCTCCAGGCCATCTGTTCCATGTCTAGTCCATAGGCGTCCCGATACTCTTCATCAGCCTGGCCGAGCATAAATCCTTCAGAAACAGGCTTCCGGTATTCCTCTCGCCAAAACCAGGGAATGAAGATTGGAATGAATTCGCCGATCCCCCTCTCCGCTTCCTGCCAGGTCCGGTGAAAATAATTGCCCATACCGTTTGCAGTGCTCTCAAGAATGATTTCGGTACCCGCCACATTCGGGACAGCCTGAAGGATGCCCGCTGCGTGAGTTTGCGCATTCGGCCAGAAGGCGACTTCACTCCCGTGGAAATACTGAATGGTTGAAGAACGCCCGGTGCCCTTTGTCTTGGCAGTTCCAACGCGATACCCAGAATCAAGTCTATCGAACAGCAACTCCTTCTCATTGCTCTTGCCGGTGTGCGGACGAAGTTTCTCCGGGCAGTGCTGATGATACCGCTGAGCCATATCGAAAAGGTTCTGAGTCGCCTGATCTTCATGGGTGAGGATGAATGCGCGCACGCCCCTGTGGTGTGTCGTCTTCCAGTAGAACCGCCCCTCCACATAGGTACTGCATCCCTGCTGTCTGCCCTTGAGGATGATTGCGCGGATCCGTCCGCATTCCAGCCTCTGCGCTTCGAGACGCTCATGGAGATAGAGCTGTTCACGATTGGGCCGAAACCGGACGATGCTTCCGGCCTTGGTGCGGATCCACAAACACCGCGGCGCGTAGTGGAGGAACTCATTCTTATGCCGAAGCCGGACCGCTCGCTCATTCGGAGTCATCCTCGAGTTCTTTCAGTGCTTCCTCGTGGCTCATAGCTACATTCACATCGAGGGCGCTCTTTTCCGACCAATTCTCAAACCGCTGATAGACAAGTTTCGCGGCTCTGGCGTCGCCATTCATTGCCGCATCGATGAGTCCTTTGTCCACCCGGGCGAGATACCTGGCATATTTCCCGCGCCGCATATCCAGGCCCTCACGCTCGATCTGACAGAGTTCTTCAGAACTAAATACCTTCCACAAGCTTCCAGAACTTTTGTACCCGAGCACCTCCCGAGCAAGGAAAGTCCTGTCCGGCCACTCGTTGTCAGGGTTGCCCAAGTATTTAAGGAGCTTATCCCTGTTTTTATCTTTGACGGACAGGCCCTTTTTCACTCCAAATACTCTCCCTTCACCTTACTTTGCCGCCACGGCCTTCTTGTCCATCGATCGCGCGATGGAATAGCCCGAGTACCCGATGCCGAATGTTGCCCACAAGCCGTCCGGAATGCTCGACAGCCAGGCCTGCATCCCCTTGGCGATGGAGACGGCCAGGTCCGGCTTGAATGCCGAGAGAACACCCATAGGGATGCTTGCCAGAATCATCACATAGACCACATACAGAAACGTGGGCCGCGCCCTTGATGTCCACGGGTCGGCCGATTTGGCCTCGGCAACGATGGCGGACATAGCTGTTTCGAGTTCTCTCAACTCACCGTCCTGAGCGAGCCGCATGAGTTCCAGTTGGGCTTTCGCCTTTTCAGTGGGATCGGGAAATAGCCGATCAATCAACTTTCCGCCGATGCCGAGTCCTATTTCAATTGCGCCCAGTATGCCCATGATGCCATCCTCCCGATTTATGGTTGCTTCCCGCCAACGATATGATTCCAGAGTTTCTCGTTTAGATCTTTTTGCCCGCTCTCGATCCGCTCCAATATTTTCATCTGGAGTAAGAATTGCTCCCGCAAAACGGGCATATTATCGACAACGGGGCGTCGCTCATCCTGCCATCGCTCTACCGCGACAATCCTCGAATCTATTTTGCTGGCCCACCACACCCACGTGCCTGTTTGCAATAAAATGGACCCGACGATGGAAAGGACAACGGCGTTACGCACAATCCAAGATCTGGCTCGTTCAACCATCGGACTCCTTCCTCTCGGCCCACACGGGGCACGACGATTCGGGCATCATGTACCGATCGTGCAGGCGGCATACACCACTCACCTGATTCACTCCCTCGTCACGCTCCCAATGCCCGCAGCTCATACAACGTCGGTCAGCGTTACACATGCCTTCGCCCTCCTTTCCCAGCCGCGCCCATATCGTGGCCAGCCGCGCAGAGTCTGGTAATGCAGGATTGCCCTGGCGATGACCGCCCGGAGGAGCACCGCTTGGTCGGAACAGGCATTCGCGGCCGCCCGCGTTTTCGGCCCCAGCACGCCATCCACCACCACAGTTCCGGCGCCGCACACATCGTTGACCGCTTTCTGAAGCAGCTCATGAGCTTTGCGCGGCCCCATGTTCACCGCCAGATCGAAGGCCTTCGCCGCAACCCGGACGTCATCAATCAGGTCGTACCCACCGGGCTCCCAGAAGCGCTCATGGTAGAGTTCAATGGCGCGCTCCCGGGTGAGCTTTCGGATGTTCACGCCGGGGAAAGACCTGGCGGAAATGCCGAACTTCGTCTCGCCCCCGGGGTCGTGAGGGTCATTGACGTAGCCGCCCTCGAATTTCAGGGTATGCTCAACAGCTTGTAAGAATTTTTCGGAGTATCCCGGCACAGATTCCTCCCTTTTATGGAAGTGGAAAAATCAGGATTATTCACGCCAGGATTATAAGGGGGGATTTTCCGGGAAATCGTGTATCGTCGCCTATCGTCGCCTATCGTCGCCTATACCCCATCTTTTGCTATTGACAGGGTTTTTGAGGTTGAAGGATTTGGGTTTTCATCCATCGTGAAATGAGGCCGGAGTCACTCTGCCAGATTCCATCTATTTTCCTGGCGGGGAAGGATTCTTCACGAATCCACCTGAGCACGGTATCCCATGATCTTCCTACATACGATGATATCCGTTTCTTCCCCGTCAGGATCTCGCTCAAGTTTATAATCCTCCGCCTGATTCGTCCGTGTTGACGCCTTCAAATCCATTCAAATCCCTCCTGTACAGTATCGTTATTTCATAGCGTGGTGGGTCCCCGTAGTATTTCCCCGTGTCGTTCAGATACCCGACCACGCTCTTATCGTCCGGCCAAAAAACACCCGTTGCGCAGTCCTTCACGTGCTTGATGATGTTGTCGAGATCGGGCTTCGAGACGGGCTGCACTTCTCCGGACCTGGCCGCCTCACGGAACCAGGCTGCCTTGCCTTTCTCTGGCGCCATGGACTTGAAGGCCTCGGGCATACTTTGCGGGATCGGGAAGACGGCCCGCACCCCCAGCTTAATGGGCCCATCGAGTGGCTTATCCGGCCTATGCTGCATCATGAGAGCTTCGAGCTTCTTTTCGTCCTGCTCTTGCGTCTTGTCCTTGTGGTGGATGATGACGCATCGGCCCGTGCGGCCATCGCGAATCGGGTTGCCGGCTTTATCCTGCAATACCATCGCCCGTGCCCGTGCCTGGCCGCGCGGCGGCAAGACGATCGTGAATTTCAGTGCGCTCCAGGGGTTGGCGTTCATGGCTACCATCCCGACTCGGCGCGCTTGCCCGCCGCCTTCAGATATTCCTTCTGCCTGAGCGCGACGAACACATTCCCTCCGGCCTGCAACTCGAGCAGGTCATTCCCCTGGGTTGGCTCATTGAGTTCGATGTCGATCTGCACCGTGGCCACAAGGATCCCCAGTTTGTCTTGCTTTGTGCTGATCTTTACGATCTTGCCCTCATGTTCTACGGCCACTCGGATTCTCCTCTCAACTCAAGGGTTTTCTGTGCCGCCAGGATCGCCGGATTGACCCATTCGCCGGGTTGATATCGCTTTTTTCGGGAGATCGTTGCATCGACGCTATCTACCGCCCACCCGTCGGCGAGTAGATCGCGCAGATGCCGGCCCTGCGCAGCTATGTCTCCGTCCGCCTGGTGGCACGTGAGACACCGGAAAACGTACACAGAGTACTGTCCAAGGTCGTTGATCCTTCCGACATGGATCATGCCTCGGCCGTCGCAGTCGGGGCACTCGACGTAGATGCGCTGTTGGTTGTTTCCGTTGCTCTTCGGGCCGCGGTATGCGTACTTCTTGACGGCGAGAGCGAGATTACGCGGGAAGGAGTCCTCTTCGGCTTTTATGCCTTCCAGAACTGCTTCCAGGCGATCTCCGGGAATATCAGCCATTTCTCGGAACCATTCCTCGGCGGCACCTTCCGCCACGAAGGTCCGAGACTTGTTGAAAAAGGCCAGTAGCCGTTTCATGAAAACCTCAAATTCCCGCTTCGTCATTCCACGCTCTCCATTGCCTCAAGCTCGAGTTCCCACTTCGCCTTCTCTTCCGTTGGCGCCCGCGGGAGGTATTTGCCCTCCAGGATTTTCAAGAAATTGCTCGGGCGAACGATCCACTCCAGGTCCGCGATCCACCCCCTGGAATTCTGTCCGAGAAGCCAGGGCATGTTCCGTATCGAGCCGAAAAATTCCTTCCACCACTCAAGCTCTTGCCTTTCCGGAGCCTCCCGCCATCGCGACCGTAGGAATTTTTGCCGTGCATCGGTCCAGGAATGCACTTTCGGGAGTTCCGGAAGGATCTCGTGATACATCGCAATGATTGCATCGTGAGGCGCCACGGGTATGGCTGAAACGGCGCGTGGAGCCGTTTTCCCATTTGTGCCCACAAGGGCGGGGGGTTCCGGGTCCGGCGTCGCCGGCGGAACGTCGGGGACAAGTGAAGTGATAACTTCACTTTCTTTTTGCTGAAGAGCAGGAACAGGAGAAGGATAAGGAACAGGAGAAGGGGCATTGCTCGCTGTAGTACTCATAGCATTGCTGTCAGTATTGCCCTTAGCATTGCTCGCAGCATCGTCATTATTCGCACTATTCCCGAATCGCTTCTTCCATCGCGCTTCCGCCGCCTTTTGCGCCTGCTTCTTCCTGTCCTCTGCATGAGCGCAGTAGCCGTTATGATCGTTCCAATCGTGCAGAAGGAAGGTCTCATTCGAGCATTCCAGCCACCGAAGGTCCGTCAGCGCCCCGACGAATACCCCCTCGTCGCCGTTCCATTTTGCTGCGAGCTCGATTTCTTCAGTATCCATTCCGGACAGGATTCCGTCCGGTTTGTATTGAGCCGCGAAAAACCAGAGTCGAAGAAGCGATTCCAAGCCGTCCCAGCCGAGGCGGCGCTTCAGCTTGACGCTCTTGGGATGATCGAAGAATCCTATCGAGAGACGGATATCCGAATTCACCTGCCTTCACCTCCAGCACAAACCTTCCACCCTCTCCAGTCATTGTCCGCGGCATACGACAGGCAATCCCAGTACCCGGGGCAGTTATCCCCGCGCTCGCACCGGCCCGATCTGGCCTCGACAATCTGACAGCCATTGACTTCGGCGGATTGTTTATGGCCTCGCCTGGCCCGAAGCTTTTCGTAGCGGCATACTCCGCATTCGAGGCTCTGCCCCCTGGCCTCCACAGTGGCCCGGGCGAGTTTTCTTTCTCGCCCGCACGTGGGGCACACAACCGCTACAAGATCCTCGTCGGCCGATTTACGCTCTTCCCATTTCTGATGGGCGCATCGTCCGCACAGACTGGTAAAAGCTTTGTTCTGCGTCGTTTTTTGCGCCACCCATCGAGAGGCGCCGCACTTCGGGCAGGTTACCTGCACCCTGGCGCTGTTGTTTCCCATCGCTATTCTCCGCTCCGATCCCATAGAACCAGGCCAAGACAGATGGCCACGTGTACGAACCAGGTGGCGACTACGATTCCCTGAGCATCTGTGAGCATGACTGCCCCCCCTCATCAACTTGCGACTCTGAGTGCTCCCTCGATCTTCGCTCGATCCGCGATGGCCCGGACTGTCGTTTCCCTGATCTCCCGAATGAGCCTTTCCTCTTTCGCCTTCAATTCCTCGACTGTGGCCGCTCCGTCCATGAAGTCCTGGAGCGTTCCCATGTATTCGCCATGGGCCGGGATATCGTCCAGAGCTTCGGATTTCCAATCGAGTTTGTCGGGGATGATTGCGGCGTTCGATTCGGCGGTGTGATTTGTGACGTGACAGAAATAGTGGACTATCCAATCCGCGAGCGCGGCGCCCTCTGTTCCTGACGCCTGAAGATATTCAATGACTCGTTCTAGTTTCTCACATGGGTTCGGGCGGATCTGATCGCAGTTTCTCTTCACCGAGGCCGCCCAGGCGTAAACATGACTGCGGGACCTCCCCCATACTTTGGCCGCTCGGTCAATCCCGAGCACCTCATTGACGGAGAAAAACCAGTCTCTGAGATCCTTCGGCGTGAAATTCTCCTTCATGTTCCCCTCGCTTTTGAATGACCCGCCTGTTTACCATGATACTGAAAGATCCCCTCCCCGCCGGGCGGGTCAGTCCCGGAAGGAAGGGGATGTTGATGTGGAGGTGAAGCTGTTGATGAAGAGTCCCCGGCAGAATCAGAATTTGCTTTTTCCAACTTGGAGGCACCCGCGCCGGGGATCGCCGGGGTGAGGAGAAGGAAAGGAGCAACCTGCATGACAAAAGAAGAAATCGCATTGGCCTTGACGCTCGAAGTCATGAAAAAAGAACCGGCAACCCCAGGCGACTCTTGCATTTACTCGACCTGCAACGCATCCGGTTATCATGTGGACCCGGCGCGCGTTCTTTCGACCTACAATCTCATTTACACAGGCCTTGCAGTTCCGGAAGCAAAAGAACCGTAGCCTATTGGAATTGTGGGGACCGGGATTGAACCGGCAGCCTGGCGCTTATAAGGCACCTGCTCCACCATTTGAGCTACCCCACGATGTTTCACTCTCGGTCAGAGAGAGGGTGCCGGTCTCTCCCGGCTGTCGCGACTCCCGCACCCAGGCTCTCTATCCGCCTCATGGCGTGCGGTCGGCCACAGCAGCGGTCCGTTGCCGGAACTGCCGCTCGTGCCGTGCTTCCCCGGGCTCGCGTTGGCGGTCGTTCGCCTGCGTCGTTGCCGCCGGGTCCGGCTCCGCACATCTCCAGGTATTTGTGCGGACACCCCACTTTCCTGGCGGGGTAAGATGTTGATGGATGACAAAGAAATCGCACTTCAGATCCTGTTGAAGCTGATGGAAAGACTAGATTCAATTCCAACCACAAAACAGGCAGTCAAGATCGCAGATGCCTACAAGGCTACTCTTCAGGTTATTTCGCAGTCTCTTCCGCCGACTCCCGTTCCAGATAAGGAGTATTGAGGGCATCGTGGTATTTCCTGTATGCTGAGATGATTCCATCGGGGGTGATCTCCTCAGCGTGCTCTCCGGCGAATTTCAGTAGTTCAATGTCGATGTGGCAGTAGTACCGGGATTCCATGCCGTCCTTCTCCTTTCATTGAGGTTGCGAGTTATGCCCCGTGACGATTCCCGATCCTGCGCCGCCATCCCTGACGACGCCCTATTCGTTTGCTGCCTGGTTCTTCTCCGCGATCTCCATGCTTTGCATGACATCCTGCGGCGGCTGGAGAGGATGTAGCGCGCAGGATGTGAGCTTCGCGGATGAGGGGAGGTTGGAATGGAGAAAAATCACGCATTCGCCGCACTTTCAGATTGTGTATTTTGTTCCCCTTGATTATTCTCATAATTTGGGAATAACCGTTCGAGCGGCACATCCAGAATCGTGGCCAGTTTCTCTTTCTCCGCATCGGTGAAGGAACGCTCGCCGCGAAGCTTCATGTTGAAGGTCGCCAGTTTCATCTTGAGCCGCCTGGCTGTCTCTCGTTGAGTTGTGCGACGTTCCAGGAGCGCCGTCTTGATCGGCACTCCCTGGTCGCGGTGTACTACGGCCATTTCGGGGCCTCCTCGGTTTCGGGTGGATAAGTGAACGAGAAATAGATTACACAATCAGGTTTGCCTATGTCAAATGAAAAGGCAAATAAATTTGCCAAACCCCCAGCCGAGAATTCGATCGTCAAAATCCGATTCGCCGAACGTCTTAAAGGATTGATGGAATCGGCAGGGGAAAACCAACCGTCTTTGGGGAAAAAACTTGGCATAAAGGGTGCCACTGTTGGCACGTGGCTTCGGTGTCTCTGTCTTCCAAAGGGTGAGCAATTACTTAATTTGGCAGCCTTTTTCGGGGTAAGCATGGACTGGTTATTAAAGGGTCGCGACGAGTCGGGCTTTGAAATATCCCTGCCAAATACCTTTCCAGAAGAAGACATGAAATGTGTCAGAAAAGTCGTTCAAATTTTGAAAAATGACAAGGTTGGAGATGTTGCAGGCGCATTACGAAGCAATGTTATGACCTTTGAACAAACACTAGCTTATAGAGTAAAAATTGAGAATTTAGAACGTGCTATGAATGAAATGCGCAATGAGAAGAAGAAAGAAGATGAAATCCTATCTTAAAAGGCCCGCCGACCGAACGGGCCGAGTCAGGAAAAGAGCAGGCAGTGTGATCTTTGTTGAATTTCATTGATGGCTTGGGAGAGAAAGAGATGTAATTACAGTGCAGAACAGACCTTTTTATGATCTATTATTGACTTGGTTTGGAAATGCATGGATAGGTTTGGTGATTAGTATTATTGTGTTGGCAGTAGCCACGCAATTTATTCTTAATCCATTTTGGGGAGCTTGTGCTATCGTCATAGAATGGTTTAGTCCTTTCAATATAGCAAATTTAATTATTACAATCATTTTTCTTATGCCTGCTATTGGAGCTTTAATCTTTAGAGATTTTCTAAGAAAAAGACGATGTTCCGTACGAGAGTGAATATGAGAACCATTCCACTCATTATATTCCTGATCGGGTTCATTGCCTCCCCCTCCTTCGCCGCCCACCTGCACCAGGAATCCTACTATCAGGCCGCCTGGTGCGCGGAGCATCACGGGCAGGTAGAATACCACCTTCCCGACGGCGCCAGGGTGGACTGCCTCACGGAGACGCACGCTATCGAGTTCGACTTCGCGCCGAAGTGGGCTGAATCGCTCGGCCAGGCACTCTACTACGGCAGCCAGACGGGCCGGCGGCCGGGTGTCGTGCTGATTATGGAGAAGCCGGGCGACAAACGGTACAGGGAACGGCTTGATGGTGCGATCCGGGGTTATGAATTGCCGGTGGATGTGTGGGAAATGGACCAGTGAAACAAGATCAGGAGGATCTTCGAATGATCGAAGAGCATAAACAGCAAATTAAAGATTTCCTTGAAGAAAAATGGAAGGGTCCGCCTCTTTGCCCTGTCTGTAAGGCGAACAATTGGGCCATCACAGAAAAGATCATGGAGATATCCGAATTAAAAAATCGCGATCAGGGAAATGTCTCTTGGCAGGTAAAACCTGTAATTGTTTTAGACTGCCTGGAATGCGGCCATATTTTGCTGTTTAACGCTGGCTTCTTTAAAGAACCGCTCCTTCGCCAGGTAAAAGAAGGATAGTGAACCATGGCTTCTTCCCCGGGAAACATGAACTTTCCCAAAAGCAAAAATGATGATATGATCCGGTTGATTTCTATAGAGGAATTCCACACCTCTCCCGGAGGTAATGGCATGGACGAACGACTCAAGTACCTTGAGAAATACTTCGACGCCCGTTTCTATACGATCGATGCCCGCTTTGATGGGGTCGAGCAGCGAATGGAGGACCGTTTCAAGGCCGTAGACGCTCGATTCGAGCGAGTAGATCGCGATATTTCGGACGTAAAGACTGACGTGCGAGAGATCCGAAAGAGGCAGGAAATCGATTTCCGGATGTTATTCGGAGCCCTCATCTTCGTCGCACTCGGTCTCGCTGGACTCATGGCTAAAGGTTTCCACTGGTTCTGACCCCCTAAAATCCGCATCCCCACGCATCCTCCAGAGCCGCCCCCAACCGGGCGGCTTTTTTGTTGGCCGGAGCATCGAAGAGATACGGTCTATTTCCAAAAGTCATCTTCGGGGATTTCAAAGCGACGCAACGCGGCACGGATTACGGGAACATATATCTCGGTGCCGTCGCCGTGATTTTTGATGGGGAATTGAGGGCCTTTCTTGGAATCCGGGGAAACAGGTTTTACGAGGATTATCTCGGAGCCCTTGCCCCTCTTGTTCACCATGGCTACCACGCCAAACTCCTTGAGCCTGTTGATGAGGTCCCGGAGCTTGAGCGGGCCTTTAGGCATGGCAGAATTCCGAAGGCTGGCAGGTATTTGCTATGACCCATGGCGGGACAAAATTCTCAAGATCCTCTTCCGTATCATCGGGGGATGTCACCTGGTATTTCTCCTGGCTCCGCTCCCGGCACTCATTGAACTCTTTCCACACCTCGGGCGGGGCCGGGCGAAAGAGATGATCCAGGTTGTCGTTTGAAAACGCATAATGGATCTGCGCTATTATCAGTTCGGCAATTTCCGACTGCGCTTGATTCGCGGTGGAAGCTGCCGCTACAATATCCAACTCCAGGCAATGAGCTACATAGAGTTCGTCCTGTCTTTTTAGCAGGATATTCACCGTGATCGCCATTGATTCCGGCTTCATGGCTCTCCTCCTCGCAATCCCGTTGCATCTGCACTTTATACCCTCTGTCCCCCACGGGGACACGACCCAATGGAAAAGTACCACCCTGAGTGTCCTCCGTCAAGACTCTTGGAAACGAAATACACAAAGAGGCAGCGGGGGAACCGGGCGGCTTTTTTGTTGGCCGGAAAGCAAATTAAATTGCATTTTGTTCTTGGCAAAGCAAATTGGTTTGTGTATTCTATTTCCCAACATGCACCACAAACAGGCATCACCACAGCACCACCCACGGCACAACCCCGTAGGCCGATGACGGGCGGGGAAGAGGATGAGGGAGAGGAAACCACCGAAATGGAAACGCTTCTTACCAAGAGATTCAGAACCAGGGGCGAGGCAACGGAACGGATTCGTATTGAGGAAAAGTTCACCGTGGATTTGACGCCCTACGTGCCTGTTACGGAAGACGATGGGGATTACTGGGACGGGGAAATAGCACTTCTGGAATTTACCGACGGGAAGGGCCTCTTCCCCATAGAAGTAGGGCGATTTAGACATTCTACGCGTCAGGAATTCATTCCTCCGAAGGGAGGCGCTTTCTATCAATTCTGTTGCGTCCGATCGGACGGGGGTTCAGCAAGCGTCAGGATCAACCTTTTAGACGCCCCCGACGATCTTTCCATCAACGAAAGACTCTTCAACAATTTCCTAAGGATGGCCGCACAAGCTCGGCTGACAATCAATGAGGCGACATTTGTTGTCGAGCAATTGCGCGGCCGCCTCTTGAGCATGGCTTACAACAACCTGGTTACTTTTTCTGAGCCTGAACAGCCTCGGCAAACAGAAGGATAGCGCACTTGAGAGCACATGGCCGGTGAATAAGCGCAGGAGAGGCGAAGAGAAATGGAGGAAAGGACGATGGCAGAAACCATCATGAGGAAAACAGTGATGTGCCCCAGGTGTGACGCGGAGATGGAAGTATCCCGTTGGGAGCCTGAGAGAATAGACAGAGTTGGCGATTGCTACGTGGAATTCACGTGCACGAAATGCGGGCGCACTATCGGTGGAACTCTCATCGGAGAATGAGATACGGCTAAAATCCTCTCCCCCTTCCCCGTTCGCGACCACTATGGGCCGCATGGCACCACAAGAAAGCGGCGGGCGAGGAGGGAGTCACCCGACAACACACAACCCGAACAGCGGCGAGAGTGGGCAGGGCCTCCGGGCTTAAAGAGCTGCCGGAGCTGGTGGGCGGAACATGGCAAGCGAGCGAGATAAAGGGTCAATCAAATCGAGGAGGAAGACGTGAATTCGGATGCAAGGGGTTGTTCGACATGCCCACCAGGTCAGGAATCATGGGAGAGCTTTCAGGTCGGGAAGCGCTCGTATGTCCAGTACGACTACCGCACTCCCGCGAGGAAACTCTTTTCGACCGTCGCAAAGTCCCTCGATGAAGCCAGGAAAAAGCGGGATCGCTGGCTTCGGCCGGTCGCCGCAATGAGGAGGTAACGATGCCCCACGTAATGAAATGTCAGGCCTGCGGGAGCACCTTCTCCCGCCTTCACATCGAGTACGGCGCCCCATCTCATTCCTGGTTCTGGGGCGAAGCCGAGTGCCCGAAATGCGGTCGGCAACGCATCGGCGGGACAAAGACAAAAATCCACCAAATCACGCACTGGCATCCAGCATGTATCGAGTGCGGGCTCGATACCGTAATTGCCCTGAATCGTGACTGCACCAGGTTCCAGTGTACCGAATGCGGCGTTGAACTGCGCGTGATCGAGAGGAAGATCATGACGGTTCTTGCCGCCCTGGAGCCACAGCTCGCGGTGGCGGGAGGTGCGGCATGAGGAAGACGGAGGTCCTTCCGCTACCCTCGGACACACGCGGTCCGCATTTTCAACCGAGCAAACCCAGGCGCCGCAAGTTCAGACCAGGAGAGAGAATCGAAAGGCTCGGGGATCTCGTCAGATACCTGGAGCACGGACAATGGATATACCTGAGAGACAAGCCCGTGCATCCCTCGTTTCTCCTCTGCTGGCAATTAGGGAGTCTGCTCCGAGGAATCCATTGCGGGACATTCAGACTCGCGGTTCGCATCGCCCAATAACACCAACCCAGGAAAGGAAAGTCAAATGCCAAACGAAGAAACCGCAATAGCAGTTGCAGAGCCGAAGCCCGCGAAGGTTCCGGTCCCGATCCGCAATGGGGTGATGTCCCCCATCGATATGGATGGGCTCTGGAGACTCGCACAGATAATGGCGTCATCGGGACTCATGCCCAAGGGCGTCGACCGTCCCGAGGCGGTCTTTGTGGCCGTCCAGATGGGAATGGAGGTGGGGCTCTCCCCCGTGCAGGCAGTGCAGAATATTGCAGTCATCAACGGGCGACCGGCAATATGGGGCGATGCGTTGCTCGGATTGGTCCAGGCGTCGGGGCTGCTCGAGGAATTCGCCGAATTCTCCGAAGGGACCTGGCCCAATGATGACTATCGCGCCATATGTGTGGCGAAACGAAAGGGCAGGCAGACCCCCATCCGGGCCGAATTCTCACGGGAAGATGCCGGTAAGGCGGGCCTGCTCGGAAAAGCTGGGCCGTGGGCTGGATATCCGAAACGCATGATGCAGATGCGCGCGCGGGGCTTCGTACTCCGGGATGGTTTCGCAGACGTCCTAAAGGGGCTCAGAACTGCCGAGGAGGTCCAGGATTACGACGTCGACATGATCAGGACCGGTAATGGATCGTATGCCCCCAGCTTCGGCGCCAACAACGGGGATTGGGGATCGCAGACGCTGCCGGCTCCCGCGCCCCCGAAGGAGGACAACGGGGACCCTCAGGCCGCCGCCCCACCGAATGGCGACACCCCCGCCAACGGAAGCGGCACGCCGCCCAGCGAGACAGCGCCGAACGGCAACGCGGCCGTGAACGGATCCACCGGCACCGAGACCGCCCCGAACGGAAATCAGGGGACCGGGGAAAGCTCCACGCGCATCGGGGGCAGCACACTGCCGACTCGGCGCAGGCAGAATAAGTTCCAGGTGAACCCCGGCCAATTCAATGGGCAGGTGCTCCTCAATACCGCCGGCGTTTTACCCGCGTCGCTCCTGCAGATCAGAGACCTCGTGAGGGATCCCCGGGCCCGCCAGGCCGTGCAGACGTTTCTCCGGGATAGGGTGGGATATGATGGCCTGTCTTTTCTGCGCGAAGAGGAGGCGCAGCATCTCATCCAGACGCTGACGCCCCCGGCGCCCGGACCCGAGACAACCCCCCTGGCCGATTCGCAACCCGAGAAGCAACCCCCGGCGCCGCGTGAAGACGAACATTCCACCTCGACGCCCGACGAATCCGCCCCGACGGTTCATTGCCCCATGGACAACAAGGACCATTCGATTGACGGACACTGCAAGGGCGGAGGGTGCGCCACGAGGAATCAGTTCGGCTGGTGCGGAATCATCGGCGAAGAGCCGAAGGAGGTGTTCTGATGTCCGCAACACGACCCTATATCCCTCTGAGTTTCTCCGTGATGGGAGACGCCGCCTGCCCGTTTCGGTTCAAGGTGCTGCGCGTGGATAAATCCTTTAAGGAACCCGAAAGCGAAGCCATGAAAACCGGTGGAGACGTGGCGCGCCTGCTGGCCGCCTATCGCCTGCATTGCTATAAGGCTGGCCTGGCGCAGGATCTCGGATTTTTCGAGGAACATTTCGGCCAGGAAATGTCCGAATCGGTCAAGAGTTTCGTAAACACTTTCAAACGTTCCGAATTCGCGACAATCCCCCTGGAAGGCCAATGGGTTCAGATCGAGGGCAGGTTCGCATATGACCGAGAACTGCGGTTTCTTCCCGGCAAGTCGTGGATGCACCCGAACGTCGGCTTCCGGGCCGCGGTGGACTTCGCCTATCGTCTCGGCGACACGCTCTATATCGTGGACGATAAGACCGGTTACGGCGATCCGGACCACTATCAACTCGAAATCTATGCCTGCCTGGTCGGGCGGGCCTTTTTCGACACGGAAAAGGCGCGTGCGATAGGCGTCAACCGCATCGTCTGCATGTTCAACGAACTGGGAAAACGTGCCGTTGAGACACTCGAGTTCTCCACCGCAGATGCCTCCCGCGTGGCACCGAACATCGAGAAGGAAATGCAGAGGATCAACTCCTGGACCGAGTATCCCGCGATTGCATGCGCCAAATGCAAGTTCTGCCAGGTCCCCGGTTGTGCAGTCCGAGAGCAGACCGAAATGGCCCTCGTGACGGCCGATCGATCCCCCGTGATCGCAGTGCCCCGCGAAATCATCTCGAAGGAAATGGCCGAGAAGGCCCTCGAATTCGTAGTGTTCGCCGACGCCCTGGTGGATGAAATCAAGGGCAAACTGAAGGCTTACGTGGCCGCAAACGGCCCGGTCTACAGCGGCGGGATGGCGGCATCCATTAGCGAGACTGAATCCTGGAATATAGCCGATCTGCGCCGAGTGGTGAACGCATTGGCGGGGTACGGTATCCCGCCCGAGATCATCTGGCAGAATCTCTCCCTCACCAAGGCCGCGATCGAGAAGATCCTGAAGCGGGCCAAGGCGCAGGATAAACAGCCGCTGCTCATGTACATGATCGAGGCGAAGAAGGGCGAGCGCTTCTCGATCGGCAAAGACAAAATGGCCGCCTGACTGATCCCGCCTGAGACGGTCGCGGGGTGGAGGTCTTGCGGCCGTCCCTCGTGGCTGGGAGCCTACGAGTGCATATGGCGGCGGGTCCCGTGCGCGGCTTTCTGGTGGCATAGATGCGGGCCGGTGTGCGGCATGTTTCGGGATCCACACGAGTGCGAGAGGAGATTGGCAGCGTGATGAAGGAGTGTCCGAAGATGGCAGAAATAAAGGTGGGGAAGCGTGGGGGATCGAAACTTGTTCGGACGGAAATGCTCACGGTCCGGCTCGATCCAAAATTGCGGTACCTGGCAGGACTCGCAGCCCGGAGACAACGACGCACGCTTTCGAGCTTCATCGAATGGGCCGTTTCGGAGAGCATCCAGACCACCGAACTCGCACCGGGCGTGACCGTCGAAAGCGCAGCCGCGCAGTTGTGGGATATCGACCCCGCGGAGCGATTGGATCGGCTCGCGCAGGCCTATCCACACCTGTTGACATACGACGAGGAGCAATTGTTGCGAGGAGAGAGCGCCCATGGCCAAGATTGAAGAATACAATCGCTTCACCTGCCTCACGTGTGCGGACCATCCCGTGATCGCAGGGAAGGATTTTTTCAAGCACTTGACGGAGGTCCACGGCATCCAGGAGGGAACCCAGGGAACGAGCGAGATGATGTTCCACATGGACGCCAGAGATTTCTTTATGTGGAAGTATCGGATCAAGATTGGAGACGTGGAAGCCATCCAGGAGACGAAACAAGCGCGGCGAGTAGCCGATAGGGCATTATGGAGGTAATCAATGAATGACCCATCATCGAAGATGTATTGCGAGTCCAAAGAGTCCATATCCGCCGCCATCGGAGTGGGTGAAATCGTCAAACCGAAGTTTACCTGCGCCTCCTGCGTCCACAAGAAGAGCGTGGCAAACAGGACACACAGCGGCGTGAAGATCCCCGGCGAGTCGGGGAAATGCACCCGGCAGGGAGGATTCTGTCCGGAGCGAAAGGCGGGCATGGACAAGAAGGCCGATTCAACGGCTGCTTATGCGGCGCTCCTGAAAAGCATGCCCTGTAACCGGCTTACCGAGAATACTACAGAGCTGGTCGACTCTGTCTCCGCAGCAACACCAGCTGAAGAAATCATCAACATCCGCCTCGATCGTATCGTGCTCCCGAGTCCGGCGATTAACATCCGTTGCGGCGACGAATGCAGCAACACTTTCGGCGCCCATGCTGATGTCAACCAGGAGGCGCTCTCCGGCCTGGTCGACTCAATTCGTGCGCACGGGGTGCAGGTCCCGATCATCGTGAGACCTGCGACGCTTCTTGGCGGGGGCGAGTGGTACGAGCTGGTAGCCGGATCCAGGAGACTCCGCGCCAAGGGGATTCTGGCCGGAGAAACAGGCGACTCCGATGCTACCATCCCCGCGATCGTGCGCAACCTGACCAACGAGCAGGCCAGGGAAATCTCTATCATCGAAAATCTCCAGCGCGAAAACCTGACCGACATGGAGGAGGCCCGGGCCTTCGCCGCTCTCCTGAAGGCGAAAGGTCCCGAAGCCGCCGGCGAGTTATCTCTCCGGCTTGGAGTCTCCCCGCAGTACATACGCCGCCGGGCGAAGGCCGCCGAATTGCCAGAGGATGTTCTCTCCGCTTGGAGCGACGGAGTGATGAGCTGGGGGCATGTGGAGCTGTTTCTCGGGATCGATCCGGACCTGGTGGCTGCGGCGCTGAAATGGATCTTGGAGCGTCATGCCTCCAAATGGGACAGCCCGGTATCCGTTTCCGAACTCCGCGAATGGATCGATGGGCGAGGTTATCCTCACGGGAAAGCGAAATTCGATCTAGCTCAATGCGTGACCTGCCCGGACAACTCCGCTATCCAGAGGACCCTTTTCGGCATTGGCGACAGTGACGCCGTCTGCCGAAATCTGGGATGCTTCATGGCGAAACAACGTGACTGGATCAACTCCAATTGGGAAGACGTTCGGAAACAGTGGCGAATCTACACGGGGATCGATCGAGAGCATTGGGTTTTTGTGAACAGCATGGGCGAAATTGCCTGTCAGCCCGAGAGAACCTCCAGCTTCGTATATGCCCTGACTGAGCGCTGTCACGGCTGCATTGATCTGTACGCACCTATCTGCATCGATGCGACCCCTCGAAGCTGTTATTTGTGCCTCGGCGATAAGGACGCCTGCGAGAAGGCCTCGAAAAAGGATGATCGCGGGAAGGCTGTTTCAATCCCCGAGAATGGCAGCAAGTTCCGCGTGGCATGGCACGGTGAGCACTTCCGGCAGGCATTCCTCCAGGAGAGGCTCCCCTGGGTGATGCGCACTCTCGACTCGAAGGAGAAGGCCCTCCATCTGACCCTGATTGCGTACCTGCAAAGTGCAGCAAGTTCCGAACTCTATGGATGGTTTTTCAAGGCGTACGGCAGCACTGACGGTTGCCGCGACAAGCGCCGTGACAAACTCCGGGATGTAATCGCCGTAGTCAAAGGATTGAGTGATAAGACCACCCTCGAAGCGCTCTACCAGGCGTCAATGCGCAGCATCATGCGCGACAAATTCAATCCGCCCCAGCGCCTGGCGATCGCCGAATACATCGGGGTTGACCTGGCGGCCGAATGGCGCCTCACCGAAGAGTACCTGGCCAAAAAAACCACCGCAGAGATCCGCGCGATCGGCGAGAAGTTTCAGCTCTGGGATCGCCCTGAGGTCCTCGCGAGATGCCCCTCCAGGAATTACCAGACCGCCAAGAAGGGGCAACTGATTGATGCCCTACTGAAATCTGATACCGATCTCGCCGGCGTCGTGCCTGACGAGATCCTGAATGGACCGGACGTCACGCAAGATTTCATTTATGTGTCGCCGCAGGGAGAGGATCGGGGATCGGGTGAGAGACCCGATGAAGGGGATCCCGAAATTGATCCGGACATAGGGGAGAAATAATCATGGAGAAGGCCCGATCGGAAAACATCACCTGGTATCTCCTCGAATTCCACCGCTCCGACACCCCTCCGGATGCCGATACCGAGGTGCTCTGCACGGACGGCGAGAGCGTAGGGGCGGGCTATTACGATGACAGCCTGGACCCGCCCTGGCGCCACAGTGTGTCAGGGTGGCCATGGCCGGGCGTACGCGCCTGGGCCGATTTGCCAGATCCGGATGAATGCATGATCGACTGCTACCCGGAGTGCGTGCGTGAGATGTCCAGATGGAGGTCCGACTAATTTCCCGCCTGTTTGAGTGGCTGTTACTGGATTGAATGGGATCTCTGTTCGGCGTGCGCCAGTGTCTGCGATCGCTGCAAAGCTGCTCATCCGTGATGAGGGAATAAAACACATGTATATGCGCTGGAAAGATCTTGAGATCGAACAGCATCGCGACCTGGACTACAAGACCACGAAGGCTCTCGAAGCAATTGATGCTGCGTTCAGCGCATCAAAAAACCGGATCGCCCTTGCCTTCTCTGCCGGAAAAGATAGCACCGTTCTGGCCGATCTTATCCGCCGATTCCGTCCATCAGTATGGGAGCGCGTCCATCTCATTTACGGCAATACAGGCGTGGAATATCCCGAATGTGTCAAGTTCTGGGAGCGAGTCCGTGAGGAATGGAACCTGCGGGACCGTGCCCATGTCGCCAGGCCGGAGCGCACCGAAAAACCTGCACTCAAATACGAGTCGCAGAGGCGAATCTGGACGTGGGCTATCGAAACAGGGAGGATCAAAGAGGTCCTCAAACCGGATGGGAAACTGAAGACCACGCAAGCCTTGGAAGCTCTCGCACTCGAAATGCCAGGAGGCGACTCACTACCCACCTGGCCGGAAGGAAGCCGAAAAGGCTACTGGTGGTGCATCGACCAATATGGATGGCCGCTCCTGGGCAAAGCATTTTCAATGCTTAAGGCGCATAGAATCAACATCGATACCTTCCTCAGATTCTCATCCAGCCAGAGCCAACAGCCAAAACTATTGGCCTATTATGAGATCCTCCGCTCAGTGAAAATCTCCCAGGCATGCTGCGACTTCATGAAAAAGGAACCCTCCAAGAAGATCCAGGCTGGATTGAAGGTAGATGTCATCTTCAAGGGCCTGATGGCGGCCGAGAGCCGGAGCCGTGCGAAAAACTTCTTGAGCCGTGGCTACCTCTTTGAGGGAGCTAGACAGGATTACCTCCAAGGCGATCCGTTCTTCCACTGCCAACCACTGGCCATCTGGAACGATGACGATATCTGGGAATATATCCGCAGATATAATGTGCCATATGCCTCACTCTACGACATGGGATACACCGACCAGTATGGGGGCTACCACAAAATCAAACGAAATGGCTGCATGGGTTGCGCCACCGATCTGCTCTATCCCGACAACCACATGGCAATGCTCAGACGCACTCATCCTAAAACGTGGATGTCATACATGAAGCGCGGAATGGCGGATGAAATTATTAAACTCCAGAGGCTGAAGAGACAGGGGCAACGATCCATTTTCGACGTATTTTCAACTGAAGAACTTCTTGAACGCCGCCCATGTTATCTGGACAGCATCACAGCAATGGTCATGAGAGATAACACGTTGACAGCGGATGAGATGGACTTCGATCCGGAGGAAGCGGCATGAAACTGCGAACGAAAGGAGTCAAGAAAATGACCTGGCAACCGACACGAATCACAGTTTGGACCATCTTTGGCCCGATAGAGGTTTCCGCCTGGATTGCTCCAGAGATACCGGGCCTTGCGGTATCCTGTGAACCACAAATGGGGTTTTGGGTCCCCACGCATGTGGCCAGCGGACGTCGTTTCGGGGGTGATTTCAATGACGCCGGAAGGGCCAAGCTGGCCATCGAGTTATATTGCACCGGTCTTGATTTTACGCAAAGCCGGGAGGACATCTGCCGGGAAAAGGAAGCGGAAGGGATCATCTGGCAAGCTATGAACTATGTCTATGGATGGGCCGACTGAAGGAGCGTAAATGCCTCAGACAAATCAATACGACCCCGAAATCGAAGCCGCGGCCAATCGCATCGCGCAGATCCTATCGAGGAAGAGCGCTCCGGCGGATACGCCCGCAAAGTCCCAGCCCACCCCGGCAATCCCCACATCCCCAGCCAGGCACCCGGCGATGAAGCCAATCCAGCTCCTCGGCGTCTCGTCTCCGGAAGAGTTGGCCGAAAAGGCTCGGATCGCCCGCGAAAAGAAGGAGTCGGCAGCCAGGCGGGACCGGACCAGGAAGCCGGCAGCGAACCGAAAGCCACGGGTCGACGTGGTCTGCCCGTGCGGGACGGTCATGCATCTGGCGCCGTGGAGGGCGATCTACCAGAAATATTGTAGCCCGGAATGCCGGCGGGAATACTTCCGGGGGTCCAAACCTCTCAAGTGGACGTTCACGCCTGAGATGGACGCGGAACTCGCCCGCATCTACCGCGAGGAAGTCGGCATCACGAAACGACCGGTGACCAAGTTGCTGGCCGAGAAATTCGGCGTACCGGCCTGGAAAATCAAGCGTAGAGCCTATGCCCTGGGAGTTGTTCCCGTCGCGATGAAACGGACGAAAGAACCGCGATGGTGTGAGGAGGAAATGGCCATCCTCAAGGAAAATGCTACGTTCACTCCCGAACGAATCCAGGAGCACCTCAGGAAAGCGGGATTCAGGAGAAGTCGTAACGCCATCCGTATCAAGATCATTCGGAACCTCGGGGGGAAGCCGAGGGGCGAAGCCTATTCTCTCCGTGAATTGGAAAAACTATTCGGCATAGATGGCCATGGCATCGGGCTCTGGATTCGTAAGGGGTTCCTCGCAGCAACCCGACGCGGGACTCTCCGGACGGAGGCCCAGCATGGGGACACGTGGGACGTGCAGCCGGCGGACGTGCGGAAATTTGTTGTCGAGAACGTAGAGTTGGTGGACTTTCGGAAGGTCGATAAATTCTGGCTGGTGGATTTGTTGACAGGAAAGGGGATCCAATGAAAGCTATCACCCTCTGGCAACCTTGGGCGTCCCTCATTGCCGTCGGCGCCAAAACGATCGAGACAAGATCCTGGAACACATCTTACCGTGGCCCGCTGGCGATCCACGCGGCGAAGCAAATCGTCATGCCGAACGATCTGAAATTCGTCCAGGCTGTCGACGCACTGGGATTGTCCTACAAGGGCCTCCCGACCGGTGCGGTCCTCGGTTGGTGCGAACTGACCGACTGCCAGGAAATGACGGAGGCAAGCATTCTTGGAACCGACACATTGAACCGCCTTTTTGGCGCTTTTCGCCCCGGCCGTTACGCCTGGATGCTTGGCCCGTTTCACGCATTGGAGAGCCCGGTTCTCTGCCGGGGAAGGCAAAAGCTTTGGGATTGGGTGTACACGGCACCTGCGGTCGAGGGGTGAGGATGAACACAGAATCCCGATGGCTCCGAATGGGTGAAGCCTGTCGATACGCTCGCGTGTGTCGAAAGACCATGCGCCGCCTCGTAAACGAGGGACACATATCGAGCGGCTATACTCCAGGAGGGCACCACCGTATCGATCGAGAAAGCATCGACGCATATTTCCGGGAGCCAGACCAAAAAGCCCTTGCGATCTATGAGAGCTTTCGGCTATGAAACTGTCCATGAGACTTTTCTGGAAACGCGGGATTGCCTATGTCGAACTCGACAACGGTCAACGCCGGAGTCTCAAGACGAAGGACAAAGCCGTTGCAAACCGTCTTTACGCCCAAATCAAGAAGAACGCTTTAGCGGGAAAGCTCGCGCACTTAACCGGAGTATGCACCAAAACTCTTGAGACATACTCTGATGAATTTTTGAAATGGTCCGAACAGGTTCAACCCCACGCCACGTTTCGCGCCAACAAATTGGCCTTATCGAAGCTCGTCTATTTCGCGGGAGGGAAAACCACCCTGGACCGCGTGTCCAAGAGACATCTCGACCAGATCGTAGCCCAATCCAGGACGGACAAACTCTCCACTGCCAGCATCAACAACTACATCCGGCACGCAAGGGCGAGTCTGAACAAAGCCGTGGAATGGGGATACCTGCCATCCAATCCCCTTTCAGGGGCAAAAGAACTGAGTGCCACCAAAACTCCCCCACGCTTCTTAGACCGCCATGCCGTGACAAAGTTCATCGCCAGCATCGCGGATATCGACCTGCGGCGCATTGTGGTTGCCTACCTTGCGACCGGGCGCAGGCGGACCGAATTGTTGAACCTTCAATGGGATGATGTAGACCTTGAAAACGGAAGATATCTTGTGCGAGCATCCAAGAACCATCTCTCCCGATGGTATCCCATTAACGGAATGTTCCGGGCGGTTCTTGTGGCATCGGCATCGGCATCGGCCGGCGGGGAGAGGATGAAGGGGAGGATTTTTGGAAAGTGGTCCCATCCCGACACCATTTCCCATTACGTCAAGAAGGCCTTGATCGCATCCGGCTGCGGTGACATGCACCTGCATCACCTGCGGCACACTTTCGCCAGCCTACAGGTCATGCAAGGGAAGAGTCTTATGGAGGTGAGGGAGTTGCTCGGGCACACCGAAATGAAGACGACGCTGATTTATTCGCACCTATCGGAAGAGCATATCAGGGAAGCTGCCGAGATCAATTTAGGGCCGGTCGACCTGGGAGACTGAAAACAAGATTTCCGACCCAAATCCGCCCCACCCCGCCGTGAATCCGCATGAACTCTATACCTCTCAACTGATTACGAATCAGCTGCTCTACCACTGAGCTACGCCGGCTCAGATTGTGCCTGGCCTTATAGCATGCCGATTTGTGGACGGTCAAGGGAAATACGAATCGCCGGACACCTTCCCCAGAGAACATGATGCACGGACCCGAACGCTCCGGTTTCACTCGAGCTTACGGGCCGAATATCGTTTCCCACCTCACCCCTTTCCGCCGCCCTGCCCTTTCCAATCGACGCACCCGGCCGGGTTGGTTCGATCTGCCCATTCGCCCGAGGATACCCGGTCGCTCGTTTCCACGGTCCACCGCGGAAATGCACGCCAAAACATACGCCGCACCTCCAGGCAGGAAACATCTAAAGGATTTTCGATCGCGTTCCGAGGGTCGCAACGGCTACCCTTCAACCGAGAAGTATGGTAAAGAGAAATGGCGTGCCAGCGTTGGGACTTTTTCCGCTCATTATGATGTGTTTGAAAGAGCCGGATTGTTGAAATCTCTATCCTTGAATTCCCAGCACTCGGGTGATCGTTTGCCGAAATACCGTGCAGCGACGGTTTTTCGGATGGCTGCCCGATCCAAATCATCTCCGGAGAGTATGCGATCATGCCCCCGATAACGAACAGCAGAGCGAAATCCCCCAATCCGGCAGAGATAGCCCCCGGGGTCTTCTGGGTTGGTTATGCAGACGTTCAAACCGGCCTGCACTGCAACCCCTTTCTCATCATCGACGGCGACGAGGCAGTTGTCATCGATGGTGGAAGCAGGCCGGATTTCCCTTTGGTGATGATGAGAATCCTTGCCGCCCGCATCGACCCGTCCTCCATTGTGGCGCTTATCTACAGCCACTACGATCCCGACCTCTGCGGGAGCGTGGGACATTTCGAGAATATCATCGGACGGAAAGACCTGAAAATCGTCACTGAAAAATCCAACCTCATGTTTATCCGCCATTATCTGGTGTCCTCGCAGTTGCTCTCCATTAATGAACTCGACTTCCGGTTCCGGTTTTCGTCCGGCCGGGAACTCCGCTTCATCAGGACTCCGTATGCTCATTCGGCGGGAAGCTTTGCGACTTTCGACGAGAGCAGCGGACTTCTTTTTTCGAGCGATCTTTTCGGCAGTTATGGCATCGAGGGGGATTTGTTCTTAGATTTAGGGCCGGAGTGCGGGGATTGCGCGAAACCCGATCCATGCGAAGAGGGAAGAACTTATTGTCCGGTGGCCGGGATCATGAGATTTCATCGAGAGATCATGCCATGCGAAAAGGCTTTGCGTTACGCGCTCGAGCAAATTGCCACGATTCCCTTTTCCGCTATTGCTCCTCAGCACGGCAGGATCATCCGGGAAGCAAGGGACATAGAAATCATATGGCGGCAATTGTCGAACTTAACGAAAATTGGAATTGACGCGTTCGCCGGGAGCCGGTCCCATTTTCTTCTTGACCGTTCAAAATAGCAGGAACGAGGAAGGAGACGTCCCGAAAATGAACTCGCTGTCGTATCCCCGCGACCAGATCCAGTCCAAGATCGGACGGACCGCGTGCGACCAGGACTCCCTCCTGCAGATACTGGAATATCGGGCACGGGAAATAGACAACGAAATTACCAACCAACTTCTCAAAGAACTCGTTCTGAATTATTCCGACGCTCAACGGGAACTCGTTGCATTGAATGAGAAATTGACGGAAAAGCAGCGAAGGTTGGATGAAGACCTCGAAGTTGCAGCCGGAATCCAGAGAACTCTTTTACCAGGGAACTTGCCGTCGATAGAAAATGTGGAGTTTTCTTGGAAGTTCCTCCCCTGCGAGCTCATCGGCGGAGATATTTTCAACGTTTTCGCCCTGGATGAAGATCACCTCGGACTCTACATGATAGATGTGAGCGGGCACGGAGTACCCGCAGCACTGGTGACCGTATCCATTTCCCAAATGTTGCAGCCAAACAGCGAATATGTCAAGAAATCGAATGGATTGGGACATAACCTTCATGAAATCGTATCTCCGAAGGATGTTCTGAATATTCTGGAGGATGAATATCCCATCGAACGCTTCGATATGTTTTTCAGCATCATCTATGCCGTGATAAATTGCCGTAACGGCAATCTCGCCTATAGTAGGGGCGGCCATCCTCCAGCTATCATTCTTCATTCGGATGGCTCCATCGAGCTTTTGGATAAAGGCGGTCCAATCATTGGAATCGGCGCGCTGGCGCCCTTCGAGGAAGGACATAACGGTCTCCGCAAAGGGGATAAGGTAATTTATTATACCGACGGCATCACGGAGTACGAAAACGAGTCCGGGGAGTTATACGGGAAAGACCGTTTGCATGCACTTCTGAAGAATATGGGCGAAGAACCCATAGCCATCATACTGGACGAAGTGATGAAATCCGTCGTGAGCTTCGGCGGTGCCGCCATGCCGCAGGATGACGTGAGCCTTCTCGGGATGGAGTTCAAGGGAATCAGATAGCCTGTCGTTAGCTGACGGAGCGTTCTGCGTGCGATACGCGAAGCGAACGAACGTGAAAGGCTGCGTCGATAAGTCGCTGCCCCGTTGTGCGAATCTCGCCATATTCAATCTGCTGCCGCTTCCCCTATTGGACGGGGGGACACTCCTCACGCGCTTTCTGAAAAAGTCTTCAAAGTGACCGCAAGACGCTTGTAGATATCGGAAGATATGTAAGAGAGGATTCCTCGCTCTTTGCGTAGAAAGGAGTGAAGGGCAAGATGAAACCCGGAAGGGAACGGGGATTGCCGATCCTGTATTTGCGGTTCCTCCTGTGCGTCGCCATCGTCTTACTCGTTTACTCCATCGCCGGATTCCTCGCTCTGCCGCCTGTTGCGAAATACCTTCTCGAAAAGAATCTTTCAGAAAAGCTCCACCGAAAGGTCTCCATCGCGAGCATCGCGATAAATCCTTATACGCTTTCGTTTTCAATCAAGGGCCTGACTGTCTGCGAGCTGAATTCCACGGATATTTTTTTCGCTCTGGACGAATTCCACCTGACCCTTCAGGGAGGTTCGATTGTCGAACGCGTCCTGATCCTGAAGGAAGTCAAGCTGGCCAGTCCTCGTATCGGCATATCCCGGATGACGGACGGGAAGTTCAATTTCTCCGACCTCGTGCGTGCAGAAGACCCCATGCCGGAACCCGAACGTGCATCTCCACAAGGGGCTGCGCCCGCCACGGAATCGGAACCGGCAGTGAAGCCGCCATCCGGCACACCGGTGGATCGAAAAACAGCGCCGGCGCCTTTCAGGTTCACAGTCCACAACATATCTATCGCGGATGGCAGGGTGGATTTTTTTGACGCGCCCAATAGCGAGAGACACTCTGTCAAAAACATCCGGGTGGAATTGGCGTCGGTCTCCAACGCCGCGGATGAGGAGGGAGGGCTGGTTGAGTCTGCCATAACGGCAAGAATCAACGAGAGCCCGATTTCTGTGGTGGTGCGGGCCAGGCCTTTTTCCGAGAATCCGGAATCGGTCGTCGACATCGAGACGAAGAACATCGATTTACCGCACTACCTTGCCTACCTGCCGCCCCGATTCAAATTCAGAGTGGTCTCGGGCTCCGCCGATGCAAAAGCCAGGGTCACTCATTCCAGGGCTGGTGGAACAACGTCCCTCGGAATCACCGGAGAAGCCGTCTTTGCCGATGTTCAAGCCGTTGGCCTGGACGACTCGAAGCTGGCCGCTTTGCCGAGAGTGGAAATCTCCATGGAATCCTTTGAACCCCTTGTTGGGAGAATTCACCTGTCCAGGATTCTCCTTCAGTCTCCACGACTCGATCTCTGGCGCGACAAGGATGGAAGTCTGAACGTTCAGACCCTTGTCGAGAGCGACAAGACCGAGGAAGCTGACTCCGAGGGGAAAGAGAAGGAGACGGAACCAATACTGGAGGTGGATGAAATCGAGATTGCCGGTGGAGAGATCGCATTTGCCGATCGGTCTTTGGGATCTGAGTTCAATACATCCCTTGCACCCATCGATTTGAAAATAAAGGATTTCAGCAATACCCCCGGCGCCAGGGCCGCTCTGGCGTTTACTGCCGGGACCGAAGCGAGCGAAACCATCTCGATGGAAGGTTCCCTCTCTCTCCTTCCGTTCGTCTTTGATGGGAACGTGGCAATCTCCGGCATTTCGGCCGCCAAATACGTTCCATACTATCAAGGGCAAATCCTCTTCGATGTGAAGGAAGGGCGGATGGATCTCAAGACCTTTTTTCGCGTTGAATCCGCCGAGAGGCGGCTGCATGTCGAGCTTTCAGGACTGGCCGCATCACTCGACTCCTTGAAACTCGGCAAGAAAGATGAAACGGACAATTTCCTCGAGATTGGTTCCCTCAAGATCGAGGAGAGCGCATTGAAGCTTGCCGGGGGAGAGTTCACCATAGGCCAACTGTCGGTCCAGGGCGCCAAGATTTCGGCCATACGCGAAAAGAACGGTGTCTTAAATCTTCAGACGCTCATTCCGTCTCGCGATCCCGGCGCCGGAGAAACCACCGCTGGGGAAAGTTCGGGAACTCATCAGGATCAATGGAAATTCCTGGTGAAAAAGACCCTGGTGGGAGACGCTAAGGTGCGGTTCGAGGACAGAATGCTTTCCGAACCCGTATCGTTCCTGGCCGATCGGATAGCCATGGAGGCTCAGAACCTCTCTCTGGATATGGGCGGCAAAGTCGGTGTCTCTCTCGCTTGCCGCGTGAATGAGAGCGGAACCGTCCGGGTGGATGGAGACATCGTTGCCACGCCGTTTTTTGCTGACCTGAAGCTCTCCCTGAGGGATGTGGAAGTTCCGGTAATCCGGCCGTACTTTCCCGAGCGCCTCAGGATGAAACTGACGGGGGGAAAGCTGTCGGCTGCCGGCAATTTGCTCCTGGGCGCCCCGAAAGGCGGCGCCATCAGTGCATCCTACACGGGAGAAATCTCGCTTTCCGATTTTTCGTCCGTAGACAAGGATGGGGGCGAAGACTTCCTGAAATGGAAGGAACTGGATTTGAAGGGCGTGGACATCGGCAGCAACCCCCTGCGAGCCGTCGTCAAAATCGCCGCTGTGAAAGACTTTTTTGCACGAGTGACCATAAGCGGGGAAAAGAAAATCAACGTCCTTGAAATACTGGAGGATCAGACCTCATCGCAGACGGGCGTTCGAACCAGGCCTTCCGGCCATGCGAAAGCTGAAGGAGGGACGGGGGCGAAAGAAGACTCAGCGGAAGGGAAGCGCACGGGAGATCTGCGGCGAAAGACGCCGGCCGGGGCAACGACCGCAAAATCGGGACCTCTGCCTGCGATCGTGGTCGAGAGAATCACCCTGCATGACGGAACAATCGCCTTTTCGGACAATTTCGTGAAACCCGGCTTTCATGCCCAACTGGTCAGCATAGCCGGAAAGATCGTCGGACTCTCGTCCGCCAGGGACTCCCTTGCAGATGTGAACCTGCGAGGCAAGCTGTATGGAAGTTCACCTCTCGAGATTACAGGTAAAATCCATCCTTTTGGCGACGATATGTCCGCGGATCTCAGTGTCAAATTCAACAACATCGACATGACCCGTTGGAACCCGTACGCCAGAAAATACGTCGGGTACACCCTCGAGAAGGGAAATCTTCACCTCGAACTGAAGTATGTCATCGTGAAGAAGGCGATCGACTTGCAGAACAGCATCGTTTTTGACCGATTGACCTTGGGCGAGAAGGTTGAAAGCGCCGATGCGACGACCCTCCCCGTAAAATTCGCCATCTCTCTCCTTCAAGACAGGAACGGCGAGATCCGGTTGGGGGTTCCGGTAAAGGGCGATATGGACGACCCGAAATTCGATCTCGGGCAAGTCATCATGGGCGCCATCCAGAACTTCCTCCTGAAGGCTGTGACGGCGCCTTTCGCTCTGCTGGGCGCCTTGCTGCCCCATGGCGCCGGTGAAATCGACCGCGTGGAGATGGGGGACGCTTCCGGGAAGATAACGGAGGCAAGCGCAAAAAAGCTCGAGACCATGGCCGGAATTCTCTACGATCGCCCCAATCTCGAACTCGACATCCAGGGCTGTGTCGAAATCGGAAGGGGCAAAGAGGTCTTGACCCGACACCTTTTCGATCTGAAGCTGAGGCGCCAGAAGCTGAAGGAAATGATGAAGAAAGGGGTGACTGTTGCTTCTATCGACCAGGTGACGGTCGATCCGGAGGAATCCCGGAAGTACCTCAAGTTGGCCTATGAGGAGGAATTCCCGAAGGAAGGCCTCAAGAAACTTGATTTCATCACAAAGACGCCTCCTGAGGAGATGGAGAACCGGCTTCTGGCAACGATTCGGGTTACTGATGACGATCTACGGTCACTTGCTTACGAGTGGGCGATGAAGGTGAAAGACCGCTTGCTGGAATCGGGAAAGATCGAACCCAGGCGGCTCTTCCTCCTGGAACCGGACGTCTTCGGCTCGACGGAAGACGCCAAATCGAAAGGAAACGGCGTTTTATTGAAGCTGAAGTGAAGGGAGCAGAAGTTGAAATGACGCAGGGAAACGAAAAATCCTTTTCCCGACCCGCTCACCGTCAATTCGGCCTGGCCAGGCCCCATAACATTGAGAGGGGGCGATACAAATCGATTCTTTCTCATGAGAGTGCCCACCTCCAGGTCAAAAGAATCGACTTGGCGACGGAAAGCGCGATGCCGCCAAAATTTCGGAGGTAAATCTTCAGCTCCTGCACCAGTGGTGAAGCTGGGCGATTTGCGAAGGATTGCCGATGACTATGATCACGCTACCGGACTTCAATACCTCATCCATCGAGAGGTTGTAGGAAAAGTCATCTTGATCGGGCTGTTTCAAGGCAATCGGCATGAGCCCGGTATGCTGCCGGATATCGGCTTCCCTGAGAGAAGCCCCAACCCATTCGGAATCTTCCCCCACCGTCACCTCTTCCACCCTCACCGTGTCATCGTGGCCGCGCAGCATACGATCGAGAAACGAGACGACGTGGGGTCGAATTATCTCGCTCGCCATACGCATTCCGCCGATAAAGGCCGGATTTACAATGTAGTCAGCGCCTGCGCGGAAAAACTTGTCTTCAAGGTTCTTTTCATTGCACCGGGCCACGATCTTAATGTTCGGGTTTACGTACCGCGCCTGAACCGTGATCAACAGGTTGTGGCTGTCTTCATTCAGAACGGCTATGATGCCTTCCGCGTTTTCGATGCCCGCCCGTCTGAGAATCTCTTCTTCGGTCGCGTCACCGCAAAAATAGAAGGGGTCGTCCAGGTGGGTGTGGACCCATTCGAGACGCTCCTGGTTGCCGTCGATGATGACGTACTCTCTCTTGGTCGCGGACAGTTCCCTGGCCACATTGTATCCCGTGCTGCCGGCCCCGCAAACGATGATATGGCCCCTTAACGCAGCAATTCTTCTCTCCATTCGTCGCTCCCTCAGAATGCGCATCAAGTTCTTTTCGACTACAAAAGCGGTCACTGTCGAAACCGCGTACAGAGTCACCCCCATGCCGGACCACATGAGGATCATCGCAAAGGCGCGGCCCTTATCTCCAATATCGATCAGAGTCTCACCGTAGCCGACGGTCGTGAGCGTGATGCTGGTCATATAGGCGCAATCGAACACACTCCAGCGGCCATCTCCAATGAATGTAAATCCCACCGTACCGAACAGGAAAATACAGACAACCAGGAGAACAGGCACAACGAGACGCTCCAGAAACTCTGAAGCCAGGGCCAGATCGGCCAGAAAGAATCGATCGCGACGCATTGCAGCCATATTCGAATTCACCTTGAAACTTCAGCAAGCGACGGGGATACTCATTCAAGCACCTTCGTCATCTCGCTCTGCATGGTCTCCACCACCTGAATCGGGTCATTCGCAGTGCTTATGGGCCTTCCAACTACGATGTAGTCGGCTCCGTTCTCGATGGCCCGTTGGGCAGTCATGATCCGCTTCTGGTCATCTTCGGCCAGTTCCGCGTTCTTCCCCGGCCGGATTCCAGGAGTGACTACCAGCAATTTGCTCCCGAGGTCTTCCCTGATTCGTTTCGCCTCCATTCCTGAAGAGACGACTCCATCACACCCCAACTCCAGGGCGCGCCTTGCGCGAGCGAGAACCAGATCCTCAACCCTGACAGAGATGCCCATTTCCGCCATGTCCTCCTCGCCAAAGCTCGTAAGCACCGTAACGGCGAGTATCTTGAGATCGCCCTTTTCCTGCACGGCGGCCCTCAAAATCGGGTCGTTGCCATGAACGGTGGTAAAGGCAATCCCTCTGCCCCTCAACTGACGCACGGCCAATTTCACTGTTTCGGGAACATCGAAGAGCTTGAGATCCACCATCACCTTGTGACCACGGCCGACGATCCAGTCAATCACATGGAACCCGCCCGCGAGGAACAATTGAAGGCCGACCTTGTAGAACGTTATGTGATTCTCCAAACGTTCCACCCATTCCTGAGCCCGCCCCACCGAATCCACATCGAGCGCAAAAATGATCCGTTCTTTCAGCGGAATATCCTTCGACATCATCTGAAAACCCTCCAGCCCTCCATCTCTCTAAATCATCCTTTGTTTTTCATCTAGCGTTTTTGCCAACTTGTTGTCAAGCCTCATGAGTTGAACCACAAATGCCGTGAGAACGCGCAGGTGATGGATCTGAGCGAAACCTTTCCTCCCGCCCCTTATTTTGTTGCGTTCCCACGAGAATTTGTTTTAATGGCAGAGTCAGCTTGACCGGGGCGTCTCATTTGAGACTTGTGCTTTTTCACGAGGCGGGGGTTCTTTTCACAGCGCTCTTGTGCACCCAGCGGCCGGCCCACGGATGGCCCGGACCATCCGTGGATTGAATGGATTTCATGGTGCTGCACGGCAGAAGTCTGCGTCCCGTTTCGTTCTGTCACTGCTGCCCGCGCAGGGACGGGCAACGCCCGCAAGCAGGAGTCCCCCTCCTTAGGGGAGGGTCAGGGTGAGACAGCACAATGACTTCCGGAACATTGTGCCGGTGATCGCTCCACCATAAACAAAGCGAAATTTCCGCCTGTTTTCTCCAAGGGGAAAAGCCGCCATGCAATGCCGTGCAGAACCCTTCACCATACTTATGGCCGATGATGACGCCGACGACTGTCTGCTTGTTAGAGACGCCTTTATCGAGAGCCGTCTGGCGAGTGAATTAAGATTCGTGCACGACGGCGAAGAACTCCTCGATTATCTTCACAGTCGCGGTAGATATTCAGTCCGTTCTCTCGCTCCCCGTCCCGGAATCATTCTCCTCGATCTCAATATGCCGAGGAAAGACGGTCGCGAAGCGCTCGAAGAAATCAAATCAGACCCGGATACCTGCGGAATCCCCATTGTGGTTTTGACCACATCCAAAGAAGAAATCGATATAGTACGCAGCTACAATTTGGGAGCGAGTTCGTTTATCATAAAACCCGTCACCTTCAATGGGCTGGTCGAGGTGGTCAAATCCTTCGGAAAGTACTGGTTCGAAATTGTCGAACTTCCCGGGACAAAATAACATGACCAACCAATGCATAAGAGTTCTTCTAATAGAAGACGACGAGGACGATTTTCTGCTCGTCCGCGACCTTCTTTCAGAGGTTGCCAGCACGACCTACCATCTCGACTGGACTCCCGACTATGTGGCAGCGACACGATCCCCATCCCGTAACAAGTACGATGTCTATCTCGTCGATTATCACCTCTGCGGCATGAGCGGTCTCGATATCCTCCGCGAGATGAAATCCGCCGGTCTCACGGAACCGATCATCATGCTCACCGGTCAGGGAGCGTACGAAGTCGATCTGGAAGCAATGAAGGCCGGGGCCGCGGATTATCTCATCAAGGGCCAGATCAACGCTCCCCTCCTGGAACGTTCCATCCGTTACGCCATCGAACGGAAGAACACCGAGAAACAGTTGCGGCATCTTTCGTCAAAGCTCCTGACCATTCAGGAAGACGAGCGAAAACGCATTGCGAGCGAACTCCACGACTCCATCGGTCAGTCCATCGCAGGCATCAAGTTCGGGATTGAAAATGCCTTGAGCCTGCTCGAACAGGGCGACCCTGTATCGATCGGCAAATCCCTTAGGGCTGTGATTCCCATCATCCAGAACCTCATTGACGAGGTTCGAAACATCTACATGGACTTGCGCCCTTCCATCCTCGACGACCTGGGCATCATTGCAACCATCGACTGGTTCTGCCGCCAGTTACAGTCCGTCTACCCCGAGATCTTCATTGAAAAGACCGTCGACATAACTGAAGAGGAGATACCGGAGCCCCTGAAAATAATCATCTTCCGAATCATGCAGGAGTCGTTCAACAACATTGCCAAATACAGCGAGTCCCGGCACGTGGAACTCACGCTCCTGAAAGGAGAAGGCTGCATCGAGTTGACCATTCAGGACAACGGCATAGGCTTCGACCTGGACGCCATTCTTTGCGCCAACGATGGAAGGACGGGTCATGGACTTGCAAGCATGAAGGAGCGCGTCGAGTTGGCAAATGGAACCTTCTCTATTGGCTCGGTCATCGGGAAGGGCACAAAAGTACAGGCGTCCTGGCCCTTTGCGGCCCAGTAACCCTTTTCCCGGCAAGATATAATCGCTCGCGGGATGCCTGGAACCCGCCTGCAATTCATGCAACCGCCCCTGCGCCCGGCGATCCCCGACGGCATTCCGCCACACGGAAAAACCCGGTGAATTTGCTCGATGGGGGAGGTCGTCCTGGGCCGCATCACCACTTATTTTCGAGGAGACGATCGTGGATAGTGAACCGCAACTCATTCCCATCCTGAGAGAAGGGATTGACATCGTCAAAATGGTCCTTTTCAAGCGTCTAAAAACCCGTTTGGTGGAGAAGCACCCCGGGTTTGACACTCGCTTCGTCAACAAACTTGCAGGTGCCATTTTGAACGATCTCTTCGGCAGCCCCAACGACAGCGAGCCTTTCGCCTCGTTCGCCGCGAACAACAAGTCTCTCATCGATGGGGAATTGGCCTGTCTGGCCGAAGAATTTGAAGATTTCAGGATACTGCTCACCGACGCTCTTCGCACACAGTTTCTGTGCGATGCGCAGGAGGGAGTCGACAGTTCCCGAGTGCTCGTTCGCGCAAGCGAGCTCAAAATTCTGATAATTGACCGGGAGGCGCCTCTCCCGGCCCGCTTCATGTCCCTCATCCGCCGTATGGGCGCCGCTTTCGACCTGCTAGCCCCTCTGCCCGAGTCCGAAACCGTTTGCCATTAGGCCGCCGGGAGCGTTTCCTCGTGCCCTTCAGAGCGTCCCGTCGGACAACTGCTTTCACGCCCCCGCCCGGGGCCCAGACCGCACATCCCTTCCATCAACGGCGATCTTCGCCACCCCTGGCTCATTTCATTTGTTTCAGTTTCTTCTGAGCCGCCTGAGCCTGCGGGCTTCCGGGATATTTTTCCACGACGCGTTCATACAATATTGTAGCGGCAGTAGCGTCTCCCAATTGTTGAAACGCCGCCCCTTGCCTCAGCAATGCATGAGGAACCTTATTTCCATTCGGGTATCGATCGAGTACTTGTTGAAAGGCTTCCACGGCGTCCTGATATCGTTTTTCAGAAAAGTAGCACTCTCCGACAGAATAAAGAGCATTGTCGGCGAACTCCGATTTAGGATGCCTGGTCGCAAGGGTTTCGAAGTCTTTCCTCGCCGTCTCGAACTGGCCCTGCTGAAAAGCTTGATTGGCCCGGTCGTAGAGCACCTTCTCCGGGTTTACTTTTTCGGGCGGGGGAGGCGGCGGGGTCTGCGGCGGCGGAGCGGCTTTGGCAGGCGCCTGTTGTTGGCTCGCATGGGGAGGCGGAGCGGTCGCAGGCGGCTGCGACATAAGAGGTGCCGGGATGACGATGGACGGTTCGGCTGACTGGGAGGAAGCAGGTGGAGCGGGAGGAGGAGTCGAACGAGCCAATTGGGCGATCTTGTGGTCCAACTCCTCGATGCGGCCGTTCAAGGCGCCCAGTTTCACCTGGATCTCCTGTATCCGCGAGTACATGTCGGCGCCTCGGTTTGCCTGACCGTCAGCGGCGTCCATACGCCTTTCCAGCGTCTGAACCCGTTCGTACAACATGCTGGTGCTTTGTTCCAGAGTGGCGGTCTCCCGCGTTGAAGCGCATCCTCCAGTCAAAACGGAGACGATGCCAGGAATGAAGCATACAAGTACCCTAAGTCCGTTCCAGGTCCTCATCGGGGCCCCCTCGTGAATTCTTCATCATGCAGCCGTATGCCTTCGTCCCCATCCAATCCGCCCGGCCCTTATGCAGCATTCCTCAGCGAACGGCCTTCCAACCGGTCGATGCCCGTCCCTTCCCGTACACTGCCACGCACGGACGCGGGAACGAGAAGCGAGCCAGGCGAACCTTCTCCGCGCATCTCCTTCAAAATCAGTAATTCAACACGAAGTGGTCTCTCCGGTTCTTGGCCCACGACGCCTCATCGTGCCCTGTGGCCTGGGGCCGTTCTTTTCCATAGCTGATCGTATTGAAAGTGGGCGCCCCCAAGCCGGAATTCACCAGGTACTGGAGGGCGCTGTGAGCCCTGCGTTCTCCGAGCGCCAGGTTGTACTCCGTGGTTCCGCGTTCATCGCAGTGCCCTTCGATACTCACCTTGACCTTGGGATACCGTTTCACGAACGCCGTTTTCTCATCGAGAATCTTTTTTGCAGGCACACTCAGTAGTTGAGAATCGAAGTCGAAATAGACGTCCTGATTCTCGAACTCCCGGGCTTTGTCCAAAAACTCTCTCTTTTCGGCTTCCGAGTTTATCCCGAGTTCCCGCCACCTGGCATCATCAAGTCCCATGCCTGCGCCGGGCCCCGGTCCCATCCCTCCGCTGCCCGCACCCCCCGAACCAGAGCCGGGCTGTCCGGGAACAGTCTTCTTGGCGCAAGCGCCCACTGCAAGGATCAAAGCCAGGACCAACAGAATTCTCCCGATCTTAGCGTGTTTCATGCTGAGTTCCCTCCTACAGATGTCAATAAGCCCCGGGTCAACGTCCTCTCAAACGCGGAGACCAATCAGGGAGTTCCTGGGACCCACCGAGACGTGTGAGACGTCTCACCCCGGTTCCATTTGTCAACAATACCCAGATGGCGGATCCCCCTTGTCTGGTGGAACTGAAAGCAATCATGCGTCCATCGGGGGACCATGTCGGGGACTCGTTATCCCCCTCTCCGAACGTCAATTGCCGATTGTCGCTTCCGTCCGGCCGGATCGTGAAGACATTATGACGCCCTCCAACCTTGCTGCTGTAAGCTATCCAGTCGCCCTTGGGAGACCATGAGGGCGAGGTGTTGTAGGTGCCGCTGAACGTGATCCTCCGTCCTTGCCCGCCGCCCGCGTTCACAATGTATATCTGCGGGCTTCCCGTTTCATCGGACACATAGGCCAGTTGCCTCCCATCCGGCGACCAGCCGGGAGAAACACTGATGGCCCATCCATGGACCAGCCTTTGCAAAACCTGGCCGGACGATGATATGAGGTAAATGTCAGGATTTCCGTCTTTTGAGAGCGTGACCGCCATCTCCCCGCTCCCGGGCCGCCAGGCCGGGGATATGTTGAGTCCCTGATACCCGCACAGAAGGCGGGTGGAGCCATCCGTAAGGTTGGCCGTGAAGACCTTGCTGTTGCCTTCCTTGAAGCTCACATACGCGAGTTTGCTCCCATCGGAACTCCACGAAGGAGAAAGATTCAGGTTCGCGTCGCGCGTCACCTGCACGGGATTGCTTCCGTCAAAATCCGCGATGTAAATTTCCTTATTCTTCCCTTCAACCTGCACGAAAGCGATCTTAGTATCGAAAACCCCACGTTCTCCGGTAAGCGCCAGAAGGATTTCGTCTGCCAGGCGATGGACCATGGGCCTCCAGTCCCGAACGTCGCCCTCATAGACCTTTCCCATCACCATGCGTGCGCCAACGACGTCGAAGAGGCGCGCTTCCATCTTGAGGCTCGATCCCTGAACCTGGTACGTGGCGCGCACCATGAAATCCGCTCCCAGGCGCCGCCAGTCCGGAAATTTGATTTCTCCAGCGGTGACGCCCATGGTTTGAGGATCTTCGAGAAAACCTTTCGGATCCAGAGGCCGAAAAATTCCCGAAAAATCCAGGTCGCTCGCGAGAAGCCCGCTCATCTCATGCGCCAACTGTGTCTGCTCGGAGCTTTGGCGCTTGAAATCGGGAATCGCGATGGGCAGTCTTTCGAAACTGGGTTTCGTGATATCAATGTATACACGCTGAGCGTTAACCGGCGCCCTCGAACCAAGCAGCAGGAAACACACGAGAGGAAAGACCCAAATGGCAAATACGCACTTCCCGAGTCTCATGATGTCGGACATTCCTTTCAAAGCGGCGAAGTTCACGAAAGGTCTTCGGGTCGGAAACGCAGTCCGAATTCCTGCCGGGGAACTCTGAAGGTTTCCGGAAAGGGAGGCAATGGATCGGCCCTGCGCACTGCATTTTCCACCGATTGATCGAAGAGCGGTTGGCCGGACCGTTTTTCGAACTGCAGGTCGACAACCTTACCGTCCTGCCTGACGGTCACAAGAACCCTCGCTTCCAACTGTTCGGCTTTGAGCGACGGCAAGAGATGCCATTCACGCCGAATTCGGCTCTGTATCGTGGCGAAATAGGATCGAAGCGCCGAATCGTTTTGAACGCCGTCGGGACTTCCACCGGCCGGGCCGGGATTGGCGCCTCTCGCTCTGCCGTCCGCCGTTCCTTTGGGGTGGCCGTCCACGCTTCCATCGGGGTTGCCCGCCCGTCCGGCGATCTCGTTTCCCGCCGCCCTCTGCTCTCCCTGCGAAGCCGCAGCAGCTTGTTTCCGCGCAGTTTCCCGGGAATTGGAGGTGCCGCTTTCCTCCGCGTTATTTGCAACCTGAGGAAGCGGGGACGCCTTCGGCTGAGTCTTCGTTTTCGGAATAAGGCTCTCGACCTTCTTGTCCACAGACGCTGCCGCCATCCCGCTTTCCGAGATCGAAGGCACGGGAGGAGCCTCGATCTTCTTCAACTCGCTCTCCGCTTTCTTCACCGGAGCATCGAATTGGAGCCGTTTGACGGGAACCACCGGACCCGGTTTCGTCCGAGCCGATGAAGCCGCTTTCTCCGCAGTTTGATCGGGCACACCCTCGGGATTCTTGACCCCGGTCCCCTTCCTGGCGGGAGCGGCATCTCCCCCCGCGTCCTGCAACGACACAAGGTTAACCGAACAATAGGGGGGTTTGACGGTCTGCTTCGGCGCGGACCATGGTCCTATCAACACCAGCGCTATGATGGCGGCATGAACCAGGACCGATCCGCCGACCGCGGTCGCGAGTTCTTCTTTGGACAACTTCTGGTTCGAGATGAACAAGGATTCCATGTCTGCAATCCTCCGGCATGCCCCGTCGAAATTTCCTGGAGCCAAACGACCTTCCGCTCTCACACAAAACCCGACAGCGGCGCGTCGCCTCCCGGCTTCCATTCCTTCATAAAATGCATAAAGAGCAACGATCTCCGCTACTGCCCGGATTTTCCAGGGGGAGTCTTCAGAGGCTCGGTGACCATCCCGATCTGGTCGATGCCGGCCTGTCTCATTACGCTCATGACCTGAACCACATATCCATACGGTATCTTCTCGTCCGCCCGCAAAAACACCCCCTGCCGGTCCCTGCGGTTCTCCCGGATGGCCAGCAACCTGCTGCCGAGCGATTCCAGATCCACGACATTGTCATTGATGAAAATCCTGCGATCCTGCCCCACCGTAACTGTCAGCCTCTCCTCCTCCGTCTGTATGGCCTGCGCGGACGACTCGGGAAGCTTCACGTCGATTCCCTGAGTCATCATCGGGGCGGTCACCATGAAGATGATCAGCAGCACAAGCATCACATCGACAAACGGAGTGACGTTGATCTCGGAGACCATCCTCCCTGAATCACTACCATTTACCTGCATCTGTCAACTCCCTCGCCATGGAGCGGCCCGAACCGTCCTCAGTCCTGCACCGCAAGACGCTGGTTTTCAGCCGACACTTCCTCCTGCCTGCCACGCCGCATCAAATCCCTTTTCAGCATGTTGAGATAATCGGTTGAAAAATGGCTCATCTCACTTTCAATCATGCGTATCTTATTGGAAAAATGATTGTACGCGACCACGGCTGGAATCGCCGCCGCCAGCCCCATTGCGGTTGCTATCAACGCCTCGGAAATTCCCGGAGCGACCACGGCCAGATTGGCAGACCCCTTCAATCCGATCTCCTGGAAGCTCGTCATGATCCCCCAGACCGTTCCAAACAGCCCGATAAACGGCGCAGTGCTGCCCGTCGTCGCGAGTAGAGGCAGGAACTTCTCGAACCGCTGCCTCTCGGACGTCATACCCCCCTGGATTGCTCGCTCGACGTTTTCCAGCAGGGTTTCGGGATTGACCATGAGTTCCTGAATATTCTTCGTCTCCAAAGACTTGCTGAGGCGGTTCAACTCCGCATAGCCGACCCGGAAAATCTCCGCCAGGTGGCTGTCGTCGAACGGTTCGCTGTCCCGGTAGAGGGCAGCGTAGTTCTTCCGTTGCCGAAAAATCGAGATAAATTCTTCCGATTCCTTTTGCGCGCGTCTGATCAATCGGGTCTTAACCAGGATGACGCACCAGCACGCAATCGAAAGGCCGAGCAACGCCGCAAGAATGAATTTCACCATCGGTCCCGCGTTGAAGACCATGTCCATGATCCCGTCTCCCCCCCTCTGGTAAGGAGCGGAACCAACGTCCGAAGCCGCATATGCCATTGTCGCCAGAAAATCCATCATCTATTCCATTTCCCTCAAGGCGCCTTAGCCCCGTCCAGAGCAGCCAGGATCGCCGGCAAGGTCCTGCCGGCCGATTCGGCAATATGACAATCGCTCATACGATGGGAAAGGCCCGTCGCAGTAGGATTGATTTCAAGAAGATACGCGCCGCCATTTTTTGCAAGCGGCGGCAGCACGGAAGCAGGCGCAACGGTGGCGGAAGTGCCCACGATCATCATCAGATCGCAACTCTGTGCCGCCTTCATGGCTTCCTGGTAGGCGTTGGGCGGGATGGTCTCCCCGAAGAAAACAATTTCGGGCCGGAATGGCCCGCTGCACGCACACAGGGGCGGCAGCTTGCCCGGGAGCGCCTCTTCCTTCTGAATCCGCTTGCCGCAGCCATCGCAACGGAGCGACCTGAAGTGACCGTGAAATTCGATCACGCTGACACTCCCGGCCCTCTGGTGCAAACTGTCTACATTTTGCGTGATGATCGCCTTCAACAGCCCACGCCTCTCCAGCTCGGCCAGGACGATATGCGCCGGATTCGGGAGCGCCGCGGACAGAAGTTCATCCATTTCCATCAACATCTTCCATACCTTCCCCGGATTTGCCCTGAAGGCCGCTATGTTCGCATACTCCGACGGGTCGTACCGGGACCACAGCCCGCCCTTGCTCCTGAAGTCCGGGATACCGCTCTCCACGGATATTCCAGCCCCCGTCAAAGCCACTACATAGCGACTTTGAGCGATTCGGTTGGCCATCTGAAGGTACAGATCCATACGCCCTCAAAATATTCTGAATTTTTAATGCCTTATGGGAAAGGTATCGTAATTCGGTATTTTGGAGTTGTCAAGCATTTCGTTATTCCCTGAAGCACTCAGCTTCCATATCCACATATTTTTATTAGGAATCGGGAACAGACCTCTCCAGCCCCCTCTCAAATGAGCATCACTTGAGAGCAACCGGGGACATCTCTTACTTTTCTTCCCTCGTGACGATCTTCAACGACTGCCCGGTTCGGACCTTGTTTCCCTGTATTTTGTTCCACGCCCGCAACTGTTCCTCACTCACGTGGTACCGCGCTGCGATTCTACTCAGTGTTTCGCCTTTTCCGACCTTGTGGTGCAAAACGCTCGGCCTGTAGCTGTCCTTGATCGCATCGAGACGGCTCTCGCATTCCTTGCCCTTTCCTTCCGGGACGTTCAGGCTACGAGAACCCGCCGGGACGTTCTGCGACACGAAGCAGGGATTCAGAACCTTGAAATCCCGATAGCCGATCCCGGCCGTTTCGGCAACAGTCTGAACGGGCATGGGATAGGGGAAGTTTACGCTCACCCGGTCCGTGCGAACGGGCGGATAGCCGGCGCCTTTGGGCAGGTTGTAGCCGTAGCGTTCCGGATGCCCCAGGACTTCCTTGATAGCAAGGATTCGGAAGACATACCGCTCCGTTTCCGATGGAAGCTTGAGAGAATAGTAGCTGGACGTCTTCTGCCTTCTCATCTCGTCCTGCACGCGTTTCTCCCCGCAATTGTAGGCCGCGGCGGCCAGAGTCCAGTTCTGAAAGAGCCCCTGGAGATCGCGCAGATACCGAAACGCGCTCCCGGTCGCCATCTCGAAATCGAGCCGCTCATCCAGATCGCCCGACTGATCCAGTCCATAGCTGCTCCCCGTGCTGCGCATGAACTGCCACGGTCCCGCGGCGCCGGCAGGTGAAGCCGCAGAAACCATCAGGTCGCTCTCCGCCACCGCCACGTACTTCAGATCATCCGGAAGCTGTTCGGCAGCAAGCTTTTTTTCGAGCCACGGGAAATAGCGCTCCATTCGCTTCAGCCAGAGGTACACCTGGGCGTGACTGTAGACGACAATGGTGAATTCCCGGTCGAACCTCTCCCGTGCATCCCGGGTGTTCAACGGTGCTGGCTCTCCACAGAAATCCATGGCGGCGGGAGGAGCATAATACGGTATCACCACCGCTGCCGGCACTGCCGCCGGAGGAGGCAAGCCGCCCTTCCCTTCCGTCAGATACCCGATGCCTACCGCCAGCACCAGAAGCCCCAGGACGACGTTCCGCCAGTTTTTCACAGTCATCATGCCATTCCCCCTGCAAAATCCCGATGGTTCGCGGCAGAGTCGAGCATGCGGAGAGATCGGAGAAAACACATGCCGGAAGCTGCTAATTCATGGAACATAACTCCCTCGAACTGAAGAAAAAAGCTATTTCCACTGCTGCCGTCTCGGGCGCGTCCGACCCGTGCACCACGTTCTTCTCAATGTCCGTTGCAAAATCGTACCGAATGGTGTTCGGTGCAGCTTCCTTGTAGTTGGTCGCCCCCATGAGGTCTCTGTTGGTGCGGATGACGTTCTCCGCTTCCAGGACCATCACCACTATGGGGCCGGACGACATGAAGTCCGTCAGGCTTTCATAGAACGGCCGTTCCTTGTGAACCGCATAAAACGCTTTCGCCTGTTCCAGGGTAAGCCTCAACATCTTCAACGCCGCGATGCGAATACCGGCTCCTTCAAACCTCTTGATCACTTCCCCCACAAGATTTCTTCTCACTCCATCCGGCTTGATAATGGATAAAGTCCTTTCCATGGTTCAACCTCCTCACAGTCTTCAGTCAATAGCCTCAAGGTCCCTTCGCCAAAGGATCGAAATGCACTGCTCTGATGCTCCCTGGCGTTGAAAAAGTCAACCAGCTTTTGCCGCATTCGCCGACCGGCGCTCCTTCACGGCCGCGGAGGGGAAGAGCGCGAGGTCTTCTCCGTCGCTGGGGACTTTACTAAAGATCGAGGACGCTTGTGGCCACCTGATCCCAATATGTAACGATTCCATCCTTCCATTTGATGAAACGTACGGTGCCATCCTGCGACACCACGATGGCGATGGCCTCGTGCAGTTCGTTGCACAGGCGGTACGCGGAGCGGTGCCTGGTCCCGACCCCGTCGGTGGATACCCGCTCCGTGCGATCCCCCTCCGCGTCCAGGGCCCTCGCCACCGTCTTGACTTCATCGAGCTTCCCTAGAATCTCACCCCCGAACCCGAGAAGATCGAATCTCTTGTTCATTACCACCGCTCCGTCCGCCGCGGATAGGTGCGCGATGAGATGGGCCATCTCGAACATCCCTTCATCGAGTCTGAAGACCGTTTCATCCTTGCTCGCCGAATACTCGTTCCACCCCACCGTCTTGCTCGCACCGCCCTTTTTCCCATATTCTTCGGCAAGAGCGTACAGAAGACCCAAGATGAGCGTCCGTAAGCGACGGCGCGGTTCCTCATCCGTAAATCTGTATTTGATCCCAATGTACCGATTCTCCGAATCGAACTCGGAGGTCAATTCAGGCGGGATAATGATCAGAGTGCCCCCGTGGTTCATGTTCCTCATCATGCTGATCACTCTCCGCATCACCTGTTGAGCCATGAGCTTGACGAAGTAGTAGTCGAGGATGGCCCATGGCTTCCCCGTCTGTTCCCGTTGCGAGTTGTATAGCGAGGACAATTCGGCGCGAATATCCGAAAAGCTCTTGGGAAGCCAGGATGAATCGAGGACGTCCATCGACTGTCGGACGATTTTCCCGCCGGAGAGAGTTGCAATCGTGATCAGACCCTTGCACACCGAAACACGACCCGGCCCGGTAACACGAATTATGAGTGTTCCGGGCAGCACCTGGGGTCTCAGGCGTCCCCCCTGGATGGTCTGAATCCATCGAGGGCCGGAACTCAGCAAACCCCAGATGTGCATACGGCCCGTGCCCAATTCCCCCGCGCCGATGAGGGTGCGGTAGAAATCGACAGCCGGGGAGAGTCGCCTCAACTCATGCTCGTTGAAGGGCCTGGGACTGGTAAACTGGATTCGGTGCAGGCCGAGGGGAGGCCCTTCAGACGGGGTGAACCGATCGGGATTGCTCAGAATGAGCCGGAATCGGACCTGCCGCCCCTCGTCTTTCAAAAGGCTCGCCTGGTAGCAGGTCGAAATGAGTTCCTCGACGGTCTCCGAGTCCGGTAGAGGCTCCGACGCAAAAGCCTGCACGTCCTCCCATAGACGAGAGGGAGACTGGGTTTCATCCCAATGTTCACGAAGAGCGTCCATCAATTGTTCCGGATACGAATGCCTCATTATTGAATCACACCTCTAAAGACATCGATCTTTATCGATTCGCCGCCAGCACGCTACGATTTATAATTTACTAACATTATCAAAATATTGCCATACCGCCCCAGGTTTTCTCACGAATGAATGCAAAACGAGAGCTTCCGCCGAACAAAAAACCATTCCTGCCTTTACCACATGAGTGAAACCATTTCCAGTCCCAACGCCGCCCGAGGAATAATCTCTTTTTGCGCCGAGCCGTCCTTCGGGGCGATGCTCGCGGTTCGTTCCATTCGGCTGCGAAAGTCTTTGCTGATCCCAATCTTTTTGATGTATAAGGTCATTGAGGGGAATAAGGTCAGGGTTCGAGTCGGACGTGCAACCGGCCAGGGCCATCATTCGTCCGCACCATCGTAAGTGTTCGTTTGCGCACGGAATGCACCCACGTAGCCCTTCTCCGCAAGAGCACGCCTTCGGGCCTCCAAGATTGAGTCGAGCGTTCAGGTTGCCTCATTGCCGCAGGCTTCCTGAAATCCGGCAGACGGCGGGGCTTCTTGCGAAGCGCTCTTCAGCCAGCGATCCGCACAGGGGGTAGAACATTGCGAATTTCAGCCCACGAGAAATGCATATCAGCTATTGCCGTCCTGATGTTGGCAGGATTCCTCACCAGTTGCGAGGAGAAGAACCAGTACATTCCGCCGCCCGCTCCGGAGGTCACCGTGATGCAGCCGCTTCAAAAGGAGGTGACCGAGCATCAGGAGTTCACCGGGGTAGCCCAGTCCATCGCCTCCGTTGACATTCGCGCCCGTGTCCAGGGATTTCTCCAACGCATGCACTTCAAAGAAGGAGACATGGTCAAGAAGGACGCCCTGCTCTACGTCATCGAGCCCAATACCTACCAGGCGGCCTTGGACAAGGCAATCGCGGATCTCGCCAGCAGCAAGGCTCAGCTCGATCAGGCCGAAATAGAGTACCAGCGCAACTTGCGGCTCATGAAAGAGAATGCCTCTTCCGATCGCGAACTGACGACATCGAAGGCATCGCGCGACTCCGCCAAGGCCGCAGTGGCCGGCGCCGAAGCGTCCCTGGAGAGCGCTCGGATCAATCTGGGTTACTGCACGATACGCGCCCCGATCAGCGGACGGATCGGCCGAACGCAGGTGGACGTGGGCAATCTCGTCGGAGCGGGCGAGTTCACACTGTTGACCACTATCAAACAGTATGACCCCATCTATGCCTATTTCACCTTGAACGAGCGACAGCTCTTGAGAGCCCGGAAATTGATTCGGAAAAATAAGCTCGATCATTTAAAGGGCGATGAAGCCATCCCGTTGCACCTCGGTCTCGCCGACGAACCGAGCTACCCCCACGAGGGCCATCTGGATTATGGGGATCCGGCAGTGGACGCCGCAAGCGGGACCATCCTCTTGAGGGGCATTTTCCCCAATCCCCAGCCATTCCTAATCATACCGGGAATGTTCGTGCGCGTCCGGGCGCCGCTGGGTGTTCGCAAGATGGCGCTGCTTGTTTCCGAACGCGCTATTGGAACCGACCAGCGAGGGCAATACCTGCTGGTCGTGAATGCAGAGAACGTTGTCGACTACCGCTCCGTAACGACGGGGACGACGTTCGATGGCATGCGCGTTATCGAGGATGGCCTCAAAGCAGACGAGTGGGTGATCGTAACAGGAGTCCAACGGGCGCGCCCGGGCGCCAGGGTCAAACCGACCCGTGAACAACCCGCACCTCAAGATGTGACGGGCAACCAACAAGCGGAAGACCCCGGCAAACAGGATGCACCCAAGACAAACCCCTGATTCGGAGCGAACCCGCAAATGCTTTCTCGCTTTTTTATAGACCGCCCCATTTTTGCGAACGTCATCGCTATCATCACCATGGTCTTCGGCCTGGTCACTCTTTTCAAATTGCCGGTAGAACAGTTCCCCAACATCACCCCGCCCACGGTCCAGGTTTCGACGGTTTATCCCGGCGCCAACGCACAGGTCGTGGCCGATACCGTGGCCGCTCCCATCGAGCAACAGGTGAACGGCGTGGAGCACATGTTGTATATGTCCTCCAACTCCGCCAACGACGGATCGTATGCCCTCACGGTCACCTTCGAGGTCGGCACGAATCTCGACATGGCCCAGGTCCTGGTTCAGAATCGAGTCTCCATAGCGCAGCCGCTACTCCCGGACGACGTAAAGCGTCAGGGAGTCACTGTCATGAAGCAGTCCACCGCGTTCATCCTCTTCGTCGCACTCACTTCTCCCGACAGCACCTATGACGACCTCTTCCTCAGCAATTATGCCACCTTGAACATCAGGGACGAACTCAGCCGCATCGACGGAGTCGGCAACGTACAGGTTTTCGGAAGTTCGAACTACAGCATGCGCGTCTGGATGGACCCCGATAAGCTCAAGGCGGTAAACATGACCGCAGAAGACGTCATCAGCGCCATACAAGAACAAAACATACAAGTTGCGGCGGGGCAGATCGGGCAGTCTCCGGCGCCGAAAGGCCAGAATTTTCAGCTTACCATCAACACCCTCGGTCGCCTCAGCAACGTGGACGAGTTCAGGAGCATCATCATCAAGGCCGTCCCCGATCCTCAATTGGGAGCCCGTATCACGAGAGTAAAGGACGTTGCGCGAGTGGAACTCGGGGGGCAGGGTTACGACCAGTATTTCCAGATGAATGGAAAGCCGGCGGCGGGCATCGGAGTCTACCAGTTGCCCGGTGCGAACGCTCTCGACGTCGCCACAAAGATCCGCGCAAAACTGGAGGATTTGAAGAAATACTTTCCCAAAGGCCTGGCGTATGACATTCCCTTCGACACTACGAAATTTGTGGAAGCCTCCATCCACGAGGTCTACAAAACTCTCATAGAGGCCGGACTCCTCGTGCTCATCGTCATCCTGGTATTCCTGCAGGACTGGCGGGCGGTGCTGGTGCCGGCCACTACCGTTCCCGTAACGATCATCGGCGCCTTTGCCGCCATGGCAGGCCTTGGTTTTACCGTGAACATGCTGACCTTGTTCGGACTCATCCTGGCCATCGGAATTGTTGTGGACGACGCCATCGTCATCGTGGAAAACGCAGCTCACCATATCGAAATGGGCGAAAAACCCAGGGAAGCCACCATCAAGGCCATGGCCGAAATCATCGGCCCCGTCATGGGCATCACGCTGGTATTGATGGCGGTCTTTCTCCCCACCGCCTTCCTGGGCGGCATCACGGGACAGCTCTACCGCCAGTTCGCGCTGACCATCGCAGCGACGGCCGTCATCAGCGCAATCAACGCAGTGACCCTCAAGCCCGCGCAATGCGCCGTCTACCTCCGGAAGGCACCCGAACACAAGAATTTTTTCTACAGGGGTTTCAATTTCCTGTACGGTCATTTCGAACGCTTTTACGTCGCACTCGTCCGGTGGATGGTCCACCATTCTTTCATCGTGCTGGTTCTCTTCAGTGCGCTGTTCGCCGCCACCCTCTGGGGTTTCACTTCACTGCCCACGGGCTTTCTGCCCACGGAAGACCAGGGCTATGTGCTCGCCAGCGCCCAACTCCCCGATGCTGCATCCCTCGAACGCACCCGAGAGGTTTCCGACCGAATGAACGACATCATCGCCAAGACTCCCGGCGTGTCGGACTACCTCGCCATCGGAGGCTATTCAATCCTCGATGGGACCGGTTCCTCCAATGCGGTCACCTATTTCATTATGTTCAAGGACTGGAAGGAACGCACCAGTCCGCACCTCAGCCAGGAAGCCATCCTGTCCACCCTGCGCGACCAGTTCGCGTCCATTCGGGAAGGGATAGCGTTTGTCTTCGCACCGCCGTCGATACAGGGGCTGGGAGTTGCCGGAGGCTTCCAACTGCAATTGGAAGACCGGGGTGGAATCGGGCTGAATGAACTCCAGACCCTCGCTCTGGAGATGGTTGAGGACGGCGAATCGCAAAGCGGTCTCGCTACCCTGAACACCACTTTTCGCGCGAGCATTCCCCAACTTTTCGCAAATGTGGACCGCGTAAAAGCCAAGGCTCTCGACCTCCCGCTCACTTCTGTCTTCAACACGCTGCAGGCCTACCTGGGGTCGGCCTATGTGAACGATTTCAACAAGTTCGGGCGGACCTTCCAGGTCAGAATCCAGGCGGACAGTCAATTTCGCAGCAAACCGGACGACATAGCTCGACTGGAAGCGCGCAATAGATCGGGGAAAATGGTCCCCCTCGGCACCATCATGGACGTGGAGAGGACGCTCGGCCCCCAGACCATAAGCCGCTACAACCTCTATCCCTCGGCAGCCATAAACGGGGAAGCAGCGCCCGGCTACAGTTCCGGCGAGGCGCTTGGCCTGATGGAGCAGATGGCAACGAGCAAACTCCCCTCGACGGTAGCTTACGAATGGACGGGAATGTCCTTCCAGGAGAAGAAGGTGGGCAGCGAGGCGTTTATGATTTTCGGGTTGGCGGTGTTTCTGGTTTACCTGGTGCTGGCCGCTCAATACGAAAGCTGGACGAGCCCGGCAGCCGTGATACTCGTCGTGCCGCTGGCTCTTCTCGGCACGGTCATCGCTCTCTTCATCCGCGACACGGACAACAACGTCTACACGCAGATCGGCATCGTATTGCTCATTGCACTGGCAAGCAAGAATGCGATTCTCATCGTGGAATTCGCGCGAGATCTGAGGGCTCAGGGGAAGGACATAATGGAGGCCGCCGTCCAGTCCGCACGCATGCGCTTCCGGCCCATCCTCATGACTTCGTTCGCGTTCATTCTGGGCGTTTACCCCCTCGTGGCGGCCACTGGCGCGGGAGCGGCCAGCCGTCGAGCGCTCGGAACCGCCGTTTTCGGCGGCATGCTCGCCTCGACTTTTCTGGCCGTTCTGTTCGTGCCCGTTTTCTATGTTGTCTGGCAACGCCTCAGCGAATACATTGCAGGCCGGAAACAACAACCCGCCGAGCCCGCATCGCCCTGAGCGCCACGAGGCGCCGGATACCCCGTCGTCATGGCGGCCGCCACGCCGGGGCGTCCCATGTTTTCAGACCCCCTACCAATCCGGCTTCCGTGGCAACTGATGAACGTTGGCCGGAGCAGGAAGGGCCAGGTTCTTCGGCAGTTCTTGGGGAGGCAGCAAATCCCCCCAATCGGTTCTCGTCCGCATCGCCTCCAGGTTTTCCTGAGAGACGAACTCCTTTCCCAGACGGGCCTGCCACCCCCCGCCCAGCGCCTTGTAGAGACCGATCAGGTTGGTTGGCACTGCTCCCCGGCCCTGTGTCAACTTCTCCTGCTGTTGCATGAGCGTCCGCTGGGAATCGAGCACCGGTGTGTAGTCGGTTGCACCCTCCCGGTACTGGAACAGCGAGAGTTCCGCCGCCCGTTTGGCAGCTTGAACGCTGCTATCGAGCAAGCGCACCTGGTCCTGTGTAGCGAGAAAACCCACCAGAGCGTCTTCAACTTCCTTGGCCGCATTCAGAACCGTATTGCGGTAATTGACCAAAGCCTCCTGAAACTTCGCATCCTGAAGGCGGACGTTGTTCGTGATCCTCCCATAATTTAGTATGGGCCACTCGATGGAAGGCCCGGCAGACATGGCAAAACTCTTCCAACTGAAGACATCGTTCAAGCTGCTGCCGCCGGTCCGCGTCAACAGGGAATCGCTTGATAGAAACCCAAAAGATCCGAGCAGAGAAATCCTGGGAAACAGATCCGCTTTGGCAAGCCCGATCTGAGCGCATTGCGCCGCCGCCTGAAGCTCGGCGCTTCGGACGTCGGGCCGACGCATCAGCAACTCGGCCGGGATTCCCACGGCAACCTCGACGGGGCTCTCCGGTATGGGCTTCGTTCCTTCAAGCAGGCCGTCGAGATTGCGGGGCGGAATGCCAAGAAGGATGCAGAGCGCGTCTTCCTGCTGCCGCAAGCTCATTTCCAGGCTCGGCAACTGGGCTTGAGTATCGTAGAGAAGACTCATCGACTGCTGCACGTCCAGTTCCGTCACTGCTCCGTTTCGATAGCGCGACTCAGCAAGTTTTAACGCCTTGTCCTGGATTTCAATATTCTCCCGGGCAACCTGAAGCCGTTCCTGGTAGGTCCGAATCTGTATGTACGTGGACGCCACGGTGCCGAGCAGGCTCACCAGCGCGTTGTCATAGTCCGCAATGGAGGCCGTCAAAGTTGCATCCGCCGACTCCACGCCGCGCATGTATTTTCCCCAAAAATCCAGTTCCCATGCCGCATTGAGATTGTAGTTGACGCTCTGGTTCTTCAGATCTCCGCCACCCGTCGTGTTTGCGGCATTCTTGCTGGTTCGATCGAAAGAATACCCGCCTTTCAACTCCTGCGTCTGCGGGTATTGTTGCCCGACGGCAATTCCCAATTGGGCGCGGGCCTGCAGGATGCGGATTCCTGCCGCCTGGACGCTCAGGTTCTGCCTGCACGCCGTTTCGACGAGAGCGTTGAGTACAGGATCGTTGAATACGGTCCACCATTCCGAGTAATCCGCCACCGTAGTCTCTACTCTCGGATCGCCATCCTCTATCCACCCTTTCGCCACGGGTGCCGTCGGTTTCACGAAGTCGGGCCCCACTGCAGTACATCCATCCAAGAGGAACAAGAAACAAACCAACACAAGGAACGACACGGCCGGCAAAAAATGGCCCGTAACACAGGCGGGAAAAGACAAGCCCCTGAATACCGCAGAACCAGTCGGAAAATCTCCCGTGGGCGCCTCTTTTCCCCACCGGCCAACCGTCAGCATGATCCCCTCCTAATAAACCATATCAATCTACCATCAGAACGGCGCCCGCTCTCGCCAAAACTTGAGAGAAGGCCCTTCGCGCTCAACGCCAGCCCACGCATCTTTCCGGTGCGATTGCCCTTTCGATCCCACTCGGGACTGGCTGCAATCCATCCGGGCAGAATCTCAAAAACAAAGCCGCAGGTCAATCCAGTTAATCTGGTTTCTTCTCGCACGAGAGAAACATTATGAGAGTCACGATCCCGAACTGCTGAAGCGGTGGAATTGTAAAAACGCAGAATTGCGGATTGGGCAGATGACCCATGTCAGGAGGTTCCTGGCATCCCCGGATAATGGAAGGCGCCAGTGGAAAAACTTGGCGGGGACATGAATTCAGGAGGGGCGGCGCATTGCTGAGTGTGTGTGCTTCGGTCATGGTTTGGTCTCCTTTCAAGTTTGAGGTGCAGCGCTGTGCTGCACTTCTGCTGTCGGCGAGACCGGGGGTAGTAAGGGCAAGGGCGAGAAGCGGGGAGGGGGATCACCCGGCCTGCACAAGCCGAAGGTGCGGAAGGTCGAGGACACCCCGCCTCTCGGCCCCGGACTTGCTACGGGGCTTCACCCTTGACCGCGCGAGGGGCAGCGCCCCTTTTAGGGCAATCGCACGAAATTTTCATATTCTGAGCAGGGTGAGCAGGTAGTCATTGTTCCATCCTGCACGTTTGCGTTTGATCTTGATGCCAACCTTAGCAGTTTTTTCTTGTTTGCATAGACTCAGGGCGAATCGGCGCAAAATCGCCAAGTTCGCAGCGGCATTTCGATCACGGACACGGCTGTCGTCTTCTCGGAAGGCAATATCGAGTACCCAATGAAGTTGATTCTCGATGCGCCAATGATC